>Ga0209048_10000271_pt1 | contig 56941 bp, 58 predicted proteins | sample FrelakmetCRP12CR_FD_187146 | JGI IMG/M metagenome (GOLD analysis project Ga0209048, IMG submission 187146) | Freshwater lake sediment microbial communities from the University of Notre Dame, USA, for methane emissions studies - CRP12 CR (SPAdes)... | ecosystem: Environmental > Aquatic >...
CATCGGCGAAATGAACAACACACCTGTTGTCTTCCGTTGGAAAAAATTCGATCTGGATGTGGCGTAAATCGTAAGTTTATTAATGAAACGAACTACTAGGTACTAGCACTACCCGGCCAGCGGTCAATAGTCGGATGGGCGCCCGGCCCCGCCGCCGACCAGGCTTTCGAAGCGCGTGTACTCGCCGAGGAACGCCAAGCGAATAGTACCGGTAGGGCCGTTACGCTGCTTGCCGATAATGACCTCGGCAATGCCCTTGTCCGGCGTATCGGGCTTGTAATACTCCTCGCGGTACATCATCAGGATCACGTCGGCATCCTGTTCGATGGCACCCGATTCACGCAGGTCGGACATCATCGGCCGCTTGTCGGTTCGCTCCTCGACCTTGCGTGAGAGCTGGGACAAGGCGACGATCGGCACCTGCAACTCCTTGGCCAGCGACTTGATCGAGCGCGAAATTTCCGAGACTTCGGTCGCCCGGTTTTCACCTTGCCGGTTGCCGCTCATCAGTTGGATATAATCGATGACCAAGAGGCCGAGCTTGCCACCGTACTGGCGCGCCAGGCGACGGGCGCGGGCGCGCAGGTTGGAAGGCGTAAGGCCACCCGTTTCATCGATATAGATGGGGGCTTCATGCAACTTGCCCAGCGCGAACGACAGACGCGACCATTCATCGTCATTCAGGCGACCGGTTCGTACACGATGCGAGTCGAGACGGCCGATCGAAGCCAGCATTCGCATCGCAAGCTGAGTGCCACCCATTTCCATCGAGAACACCCCGACCGGCAATCCCGTTTCCACCGCAACATTTTCGGCGATATTCAATGCAAAAGCGGTTTTGCCCATCGAGGGTCTTCCGGCGACGATGATCAGGTCGCCCGGCTGAAAGCCCGAGGTCTTTTGGTCAAGATCGACGAAACCAGTGGGGACACCCGTGATATCGGACGGATTGTCGCGGTCGTGCAATTCCTGAATGCGCTCGACCACCTGGGTCAACAACGGGTTGATATGGACAAAACCCTCGTTGTGACCGGCGCCCGCTTCGGCGATCTTGAATATCTTGGACTCCGCTTCATCGAGCAGCGACTCGGCGTCACGCCCGAGCGGATTCAGCGCATCGGCGGCAATCTCGTCAGCCGTTGCCACCAACTGGCGTAGCACGGAACGCTCGCGAACGATCTCGGCGTAGCGCCTGATATTGGCAGCCGAAGGGGTATTGGCCGCAAGTTCGCCGAGATAGGCTAGGCCACCGGTCTGATCGCCATCCCCGGCCGCATCGAGAGCCTCAGCAACCGTAACGACGTCTGCCGGCTTGGCGCGCTCGAGCAGGTTACGGATCTGCCGGAAAATCCGCCGGTGCTCGTCGCGATAGAAATCAGTGTCCACAACCAGATCGCCGATCCGGTCCCAGGCCTGGTTATCGAGCAGCAGGCCGCCAAGAACCGACTGTTCGGCCTCGATCGAGTGCGGTGGCACGCGCAAGTGATCGAGTGTGGAATCGGTAATTCTGGGCTTTTGCGGACGCTGGTTCATGGCCGGTAGTTTAAATTAAAAAGGCCCCGCATCTGCGAGGCCTTTTGGTGTGAGGTGCGGCCGGAATTACTCGGCGACAACCGCCACGGTGATGTTGGCCAGCACGTCGGTGTGCAGCGCGACGTCCAGCGGGAACTCGCCGATCACCTTGAGCGGACCGTCCGGCATGCGGATCGTAGACTTATCGACCTCGAAGCCTGCGGCCTTCAATGCATCAGCAATATCGGAATTGCCAACGGAGCCGAACAAACGACCATCCATGCCGGCCTTGCGGGCGACGGAAACGGACAGACCAGCCATCTTGTCGGCAACGCCCTGGGCAGCCGCCAGCTTCTCGGCAGCGACTTTTTCCAGTTCGGCGCGACGCGCTTCGAATTCAGCCAGGGCAGCCGGCGTGGCACGTTTGGCCATGCGCTGCGGGATCAGGAAGTTACGCGCGTAACCGTCCTTGACCTTGACGATATCGCCGAGGTTACCGAGGTTAACCACCTTGTCGAGCAGAATGATTTGCATGTTTCGTCTCCTCGCTTATTGATGGTTGTCGGTGTAAGGCAGCAGGGCCATGAAGCGGGCGCGCTTGATCGCAGTGCCAAGTTGGCGCTGGTAACCGGCCTTGGTGCCGGTCAGACGGGCCGGCATGATCTTGGCGTTTTCCTGAATGAACTCCTTCAGGACATCCACATCCTTGTAGTCGATCTGTTCGACCTTTTCCGCCGTGAAGCGGCAGAACTTGCGGCGCTTGAAGAGACCGCCGCCGCGCTTCTTTTTCTTGTCGTCATCCTTCTTCTTGAAGAATCGAGCCATTTTCATTTCCTTCCAAAAATTCGATTGAATTCACATGCAGCACGGGCGTTTTGCTGTTACGGCTCCTGGCTGCGAGAAAACCAGTCACGCTGACTGCCCCGCCGAGGGGTGCCGCCTGCAGCCAACGGGCGGGTTCGCCCAAGGCCAGAACAGCAATTTCCACTTCCACCAAGCGCTCCGTACCACTTTCAGTCTGCGCGGAGCTGTGTTGCAGCCATCCTTCGCTGACCGGCACTCCAGCCGGGGTATAGCGCAAGGCTTTGCGCTCGACCAGCTTTCCGGAGAGTTCGATACAGTTCAGCCGCTTTTCCCGTATTAATAGACTTTAGGCAGCAGCCGGTTCGGTCGATTCAACCGGAGCCGCATCACCAGGCATCATTGACTTGGATTTCTCTTCCTTCATCATCGGGGAAGGAGTAATCACAGCCGCCTTCATCTTGACAGTGAGGTGGCGTAACACGGCGTCGTTGAACTTGAACGAATGTTCGAGTTCGTTCAGTGTTTCGCCGTCGCACTCGATGTTCATCAGGACGTAATGAGCCTTGTGAATTTTCTGGATCGGGTAAGCCAGTTGGCGGCGACCCCAGTCTTCCAGGCGATGGATGCTACCGCCCTTGGCGGTAACGGTGGCGCGATAGCGCTCGACCATGCCGGGCACTTGTTCGCTTTGGTCCGGATGGACAATAAAGCAGATTTCGTAATGACGCATGCAAACTCCTTCTGGGATAAACCCCCCGTCATGCGAATGCGGTGGGGCAAGGTTGAAAAGCCCATGATTATAACAACAATCACGGGCTTTCGGGTAAAACGCGGCGAATGCCTAATGTCAGCCTCGGGCTGGCCTCTAGCCTTTGGCTTTATGGTGCAGCATATTCACTCATGTAGCAGCAGATTCACCTTCAATTGTCTTGGCAACTTCCTTCAAATCGATGAGGAACAGGATGTCGCTGACCACAGGAAGGGCGAACCCGATGCGTGTGCCGCCTCGGTTGTCACGCAGCAACTGATTGAGATACCCGATAACATCGCCCTCCGGCCAGCGCATGAGAACCTGCTCCATGATCGCCGGCATGCTCTCGACACCCTCGACCCTGACTTCGTCGGGGCGGCTCGCCGGGCGGGAATGGTCTGCATCGAGCACCACATCGACAGAGGTATCGGCCTCCTCGGCCGGGAGTTCCCATTTCTGAATCTCGACGTTGAAATTCTTGTTCAGTTCGCGGGCAACCCTTTCAAATTCGTGGCGCATACCGGCCATCCGGTAGACGTCCATCAGGCGTATCCACGGCTTGAGCGCCTCCTGCGGGTTGGCGTCGATGTATTCCTGAAGGGCCTGGGCAGCTCCCTTGACACGACCGAAGGAAAGCATGATCTCGGCAAGTTCCATCACCGGATTGGCCTCGAAATGCTCGTCGACCGTGGCAGCGGAAATTGACATCACCGAATCCAGTCGCGATGAAGAACCTGCGCTGGGCATCACCGGCTGCGCTCCCGCCGCGCTGACATCAAGCTTGGCCGGCGTGACCATCGCTACCGGATCCATCTGCAGATCGACCCCGCCCCGCTCCTCATGTTCATCCATGCGTTGCGGATCGACCACGACATCCGGCGCGCCGAATGCACCACCAGCCTCCTGCCGACGCTGACTATAACTCCGCCAGCCGAGCCAGGCAGCAACCGCCAACAACGCGCCGAACAACGCTCCGTAGAGACTCCAGCCTGATCCACCGGATTTCGTTTCTGCTGCCGGCGCATTGGGGGCCGCAGCCTGCACCGGCGCCGGGGATACGGGTTTTGCTTCGGGCGGCACGGCTTGACCGGCAGGCGGTGTCGCCGCAGCCTGCTCGATCCGCTGCGTCAGGTCGGCAGCGCGCTGCTGAAGCTCGCCAACCGTGGCCTCCATACTCTTGATCTTGTCTTCTGCCGGCGCAGCACTGCCCTGCGCTGGAAGCTTTGCCGGCTCAGCCAACTGACTACTGACCGGAGCAGAGGACGCAGAAACTGTAGCCGGGCGAACCGCTGCAACCTGGCGGCGCGGCGCCGACGTCGTCGCTGGTGCACGAAGCGGAGGTGAGACATCCGCCACTCTGCCAGTTGGTGGGGATGCGAAAACGACGTACTCACGAACCATGTCGTGCCCGCAGGAAACATACACCGCCACCCCAAGCACCGGATCGCTCAGCGGCGTACTGGAACGAATTTCGAGGACCGCCGGATTGCCCCGGCGAACCGAGAACGTAGCCTGTTTCAACCATGGCAGACTGTCGTCGCCTGCTGGCTGCTTGAGCTGGAAACACCCCGCATCCAGCGAACCTGTCCCGGCGCCCAGAATATCAAGCTCGAAGCGCGGCTTGTCGCCCAGCGCAGGCTTCCCTCTCAGCTCCCCAAGGCCGATGGCAGCTGCTTCTCCCGAAAGAGCAATCAACGCAGCAATCAGGGAAAAGCGAAATGTGGAATTTTTCACCGACTCGAACCCCAATGACATGAAATCAACTGAATTGTAGTACCTATTTGTTGGCGAGATAACTGGAATCGTCAAAAGTCGCCACCCAATTAGGGCGATAGATGACAAAGAGGGTTATCAACATCCCGCTCAGCCACGCTTCCGAAAACCCGAGGAGCAAAAAATACGGGAGGTATTCAGTCGCCAGATAGTCCCATTCATAGGCACCGGCAATGACCAGCATGAGTGTCGCTGCAAGCCCCACGCCAAATACGGTCAATGCGGATCCAAAAAAACCGTTGATAAAAATATAAACAAAGAAGTGACGTGGCAACAGCCTCAATACCACGCGATAGATTGCCCAACTCAGCAATACGCCGACGCCCGCCATCAGCAACGCGTTGAATGCATACGCGAAGAATCCAGCCTCGCCGTTGAGGCTGATACCGAAGAGCACCAGCGAGAGCCCGACAAATGCGAGGTGCGGACCAAAACTGAGGGTAAAAACCGTCGCCCCCAGAAGATGCATCGACAGCCCCGGCTTGACTCCCGCCTTGAGGCTCCAGATCAATATCAGCAGCACGATCATGCCGAGCCATACGTTCAGTTGCTCGGACTCCTTCAGCACTGCCCACGGCGCCCTGAAAAGACTGCGGCCGAAGAGCGGTAGCCAGACAGCCCAAGCCGCCCAGTACCACCCTTCGCCCAGCAATGTATCCGGTAGATTCACACGGCTATTCTAGTGCCAGCCACCGGTTTTGTGGCATTAACCGACTGCAGCCGCCAGTTGTGGCACCACTTCGAACAGATCGCCAACCAGCCCGTAATCCGCGACCTGAAAGATCGGCGCATCGGGATCCTTGTTGATGGCTACGATGACCTTGGACTCCTTCATCCCGGCCAGATGCTGGATCGCCCCGGAGATGCCGACGGCGATATAGAGCTGTGGTGCGACGATCTTGCCGGTCTGGCCGACCTGGTAGTCGTTCGGCACGAAGCCGGCATCGACCGCGGCTCGGGAAGCGCCGAGGGCTGCGCCAAGCTTGTCGGCGAGCGGTTCGAGCAGCGTGTGGTAGTTCTCGCCACTGCCCAGACCACGGCCACCGGAAACGATGATCTTGGCAGCGCCGAGTTCCGGACGTTCGGACTTGGTGAGTTCGCGATTCTGGAGTTGGCTTTGGGCGGTATCGGCGGCCGGGCTGATGCTTTCGATTTCGGCACTGTTTCCGCCGTCGACCCTAGGGCCAGCCGTTGTTTCTGTGGTCGCATCGAAGGCCGTCGTGCGGACGGTGATGACCTTAACGGAATCGGCGCTCTTGACCGTGGCCAGGGCATTGCCGGCGTAGATCGGGCGGACGAAGGTGTCGGCTGATTCGACGCCGGTGATTTCGGAGATCTGGGCGACGTCGAGCAGCGCAGCGATACGCGGTGCGAGGTTCTTGCCGAAGGTGGTGGCCGGGGCGAGGATGTGGCTGTAGCCACCTGCGTTGGCGATGACCAATGCGGTGAGGTTCTCGGCGGTCTGGCTTTGGTAGTGGGCAGAGTCGGCGACCTTGACGGTGCTGACACCGTTCAGGCTGGCGGCTTCCTGGGCGGCGGCGGTGCAATTGCTGCCGGCGACGAGGACGTGGATTTCGCCACCGATCTTCTGGGCAGCAGCAACGGTATTGAGTGTGGCGGCCTTGAGGCTTTGGTGGTCGTGTTCGGCGATAACGAGAATGGTCATGATCAGATCACCTTGGCTTCGTTCTTGAGTTTGTTGACGAGTTCGGCGACGTCGGCGACCCGGATGCCGGCGCTGCGTTTGGCGGGTTCGGCGACTTTGAGGGTGGTCAGGCGCGGCGTGACGTCGACACCAAGGTCGGCCGGCTTGACGGTGTCGAGCGGCTTTTTCTTGGCTTTCATGATGTTGGGGAGCGTGGCGTAGCGCGGTTCGTTCAGGCGCAGGTCGGTGGATACGACAGCCGGCAAGGAAATCTGCAGGGTTTCGAGGCCGCCGTCGATTTCGCGGGTGACCGTGGCTTTGTCGTCAGCAATGACGACTTTGGAGGCGAAGGTGGCTTGCGGCCAGCCTTGCAGGGCGGCGAGCATCTGGCCGGTCTGGTTGGCGTCGTCGTCGATGGCTTGTTTGCCGCAGATGACGAGTTGCGGCTGTTCTTTGGTGCACAGGGCTTTCAACAGCTTGGCGACGGCCAGCGGTTGCAGGTCGACGTCGGTTTCGACGAGGATGCCGCGATCGGCACCGATGGCCATGGCGGTACGCAGGGTTTCCTGACAGGCGGCGACGCCACAGCTGACGGCAATCACTTCAGTCGCGATGCCGGCTTCCTTGAGACGAACGGCTTCTTCGATGGCGATTTCGTCAAAGGGGTTCATGCTCATCTTGACGTTGGCGAGGTCGACTCCGCTACCGTCCGCCTTCACGCGGACCTTGACGTTGTAGTCCACTACCCGTTTCACGGGGACGAGAATTTTCACAAAGCGCTCCTTTCCGGTCAGTTGATTTTGTCAGTACCGTTTTACTACAGACTGGCAGCCGTTTGACAGAGTCTGTGTCATTGCGCACAATGACCATACTGTGTCGTATGGAACGAGTACGGTAGCGTATGGAAATGAACTCTGTCAACCCCCCGGCTCGACCGGTCCGCCGCAAACTGGCGAGTCCGCGGACTCAGCTCGATCGTGCAAACTGGATCGAAAACGCTGTTGATATCCTGGCCCGCGACGGCGTCGGCGGACTTCGTGTCGAAGTCCTGGCCAAACATTGCGGCGTCACCAAGGGCAGTTTCTATTGGCATTTCAAGGACCGTCAGGATCTGCTCACGGCAATGCTCGAACACTGGAAGGAGGGGCGCATCCGTGACATCGAGAAAACCACTTCCATCACGCCGGGCATGGAGCGCGAGCAACTTCACTTTGCCATCGAAGTCTATGGCGCGAGCCGCAACCGCAAGGGCATGTCAATCGAACTCGCGGTCCGCGACTGGGCGCGCCATGACCCGCAGGCCGCGACGGTCGTCGAAGCGGTCGATCTCTATCGCCTGGAATGCACGCGCAAGCTGTTTGTCGCTGCCGGCATGTCGGATGCCGAAGCCAAGAGCCGCAGCTTGCTGCTATATGCCTGCGTATTCGGGCTCTCGCTGATGCACTACACGCATTTCGACGATCATCTCGACGATCTGAAAGAGCGGATCGCCAACCGCATCGTTTCCCCCTAAATCGAGCAGGCAGCGCCTTTGCCGGTACCCCGACCTGATTTTTCCCAGGCCGCCAGGTCGACCGCCAACTGATCAACAGCCGCTGTCAGGGCGGCAACGCCGCCCCGCGAGTCAGCGCTTGGTGCGGGTTTTTCAATCCTGAACTCGTAAGCCGTCAGCAGTGCCCGGGTGCGGCCGAGCAGTTGCGCTCTGCCCTGCAACTGGCCGCGACTTGTCGCCGGATCATCGAAAACCTGAGCAAACGCGTCGATATCGATACGCAGCACGCAACGGGTCCTGCCCTGCCCCGCAGGCATCAGTCCTAGCTGCTGAATCAGTCGCTGCTGGATGAGCTGCGCCGGTGGGCCGGCCCAGCGCGCGCGCGTGTAGTCACGCAAGCGTGCCGGTTCAGCATAGAGCAGACGGTATTCGATACCCATCGAGTCCATCCACAACGGCGCCCGCACTTCGACCGCCAAGTCGCTACGCAGCGGCATGGCCGGCGACTGAAGCACGGGCTGACCAAAATCATAGACGTTCAGCGCACTGTCTCCACCCTGTTTGCCGCTGGAATAACAGGCGGCGAGGAGCAGGCAACAGGCCGCCATCATCAAGCGTCGCATGTCAGCGCTCCCGGCCTGAGGAAAAACCGGCTTCGCCGGGTCCCGGTGCCGCAGCCGGCACGCCAAACACCAGCCCTTGGGGTGAATCTTCCAGCAAGCGCAAAACACGACTCAACTGCCGGGAGGTCATCGAAAAATCCGCCGCCAGTTCGTTGATCCTGGGCATCAGTGCCGAGGTTCCGCCGGCTGACGCGTCACCGATCGCCACGTCGAGCTTGTCGGCAGTCACCTGCATCTTGGCAACCAATTGTCGCGTATCGGCGAGTAATGGCCCGACCTCGCCGGCAGCCTTGGAGATGTTCTTGAGATTCTGGTCATCGAGCAACTTGCGTACCTGAACCAAGGTGGCGGTCATGTTGTCGAGCGCCGGTTTCATGCTGGCCGAAGCGACCTCCAGATTGGCCATGGTCGCCGCGAAGCGCCGGCGGTTTTCCTCGCTGAGCAGCGCGCTGACAGCCGCCATGACCTCCTGCGCCTGGCGTAGCGCCATGGTGCCGCTCTCGCTCGCCTCGTCGAGGAACGAGGGAATCATGACGATACGCGGCGGGTTGCCATCGCTGGACAGAAGGGGTTCACGATTCTTCCCGTTATCCACCAGAAGGACATGCGCAATCCCGGTAACGCCCTGATAGGCCAGTTTGGCGACCGTACCCTTGGTCAGCGGAATGTTGTCGGCGATGGCAATCGTGATCAGGATGTCGCTCGGGTCGTCGTGATCAAGCCGGATATTCATGACCTTGCCGGCACGGATTCCGCGATAGCGAACCTGAGCCTCGGGATTGAGCCCGCCGATGCTGTACTTGGTGACCACGACATATTCACGCAGGCTGTCCTGGGTGCCGCGCAACCAGACCAGGGCGACAATCGCCGCCACCCCCAGAAGAAGGGCGAACAGACCGGCGATAAAGGCATGCGACTTGTTTTCCATTGACGAATCCTACAACAACCTCGTTTTGTCGCCATCCCGGAAGCCGGCGAGAAAAGGATGATCTCCGGCCATGACCTCCGCCACAGTGCCGAACTTTACAATATGTTGCTCGGCCAGCACGGCGATATGCGTCGCCAGGCCGGCCAGCGTTTCCGGGTCATGCGTCACCATGATCACCGTCAGGCCAAGTTCGCCCTGCAACTGCCCGAGCAGCTTGACAAAGCTCCGGCTGCGGTCGGGATCGAGACCCGCGGTCGGTTCATCGAGCAGCAACAGCTCGGGTTCGAGCGCCAGGGCGCGGGCCAGCGCGACGCGCTTGACCATGCCGCCGGAGAGTTCGGCCGGCATCAGCCTGCCATGCTCGGTCTCCAGTTCGACCAGCGCCAGCTTGAGATTAACCAGGCGACGAATCCAGTCTTCATCGAGACGTTTAATTTCGCGCAGCGGGAAGGCGATGTTGTCGAACACCGGGAGCGCAGAAAACAGCGCGCCACCCTGGAACAACATGCCGAGCCGCCGCAACATCGCGCTCTGGGCCACCGCGCCGGCGCCGCCAAGATCCTGTCCGAACAGGCGAACGGTTCCGGCCGTCGGCTGGATCAAACCCAGAATCTGGCGCAGCAGCGTCGTCTTTCCGCTGCCCGACCCACCCACCAAACCGACGATCTGACCGCGTTCGACCCGCAGGTCGAGATTGCGATGCACGTAAAGATTGCCGATGCGCGTACTCAAGCCACGCATTTCGACCACTTCCGGATTCGCCATGTCGGTCATAGCTGGGGAATCCCCATGTTCCGCGTGGTAATCGCGAACACCGCGTCGACCAGTATCACCAGCGTGATCGCCGTAACGACCGATGTCGTGGTATTGGCCGACAGACTTTCGGTATTGGGTTTGACGCGCAAGCCGAAGTGACAGGCGACCCAGGCGATGATGAAACCAAAGACCAGTCCTTTCGCGAGGCCGATGACAAGATTGGCGACCGGCACCGCGCGCTGCAGGTTCTCGATGAAATAGGCCAGTGAAATATCGAGCTGCAACAGCGCCGAAAGCATGCCGCCGATCAGCGCAATGCCTGACGCCCACAGCACCAGCAACGGCATTACCACGGTCAACGCCAGCAATTTCGGCAAAATCACGCGAATGCTGCGCGAAACGCCCATTGCGGACAGGGCGTCGATTTCCTCGGTCACCCGCATCACGCCGATCTGCGCCGTCATCGCCGACCCCGAGCGGCCGGCGACGAGCACCGCCACCAGCACCGGGCCGATCTCCCGGATGATCGAGATACCGAGGATATTGACGATGTACAGATCAGCGCCGACGCTGCGCAACTGCAGGGCCGACAGATAACTGAGCGTGACCCCGATCAGGAAACCGACCAAACCGGTTACCGGCAGGGCCAGCGCGCCGGCCTTGTAGATATTCGCCGCCACTTCCTTCCACGGCATCCCCGACGGATGGCGAAGCAGATGCCAGAGATCGAGCAGCATCTGCCCGTACATCGTCACCAGCCCCTTGGCATTGTCGACTGTCCCGAGCACCAGATAGCCGATTCGCTCGACCAGACCCGGAGCCCTTGCCTTCCCTGAACCCGTGGCGACCGGCACCGCCGCGACGCGTGCCAAGGTACGCCGACAGGTCCCGGAAATGATCAGCTCCGCCGGCCAGCGCTCGCTCCATGTCCGCCAGAGCAGGACCGCCGCCGCGCTGTCCAGGCGCGCGACCGCCGAAAGATCCCAAGACAGATCGGCGAGACTGTCCGCCGCCAGTTGGGTCTGCAATTGCGCAAGTTCAGGCAGCAGCGCAGCAAGCGTCCATTCCCCGGTCAGCACGACCTTCCCCGACTCGATCTGCAGACGGGGTATCGGGGTCACGCAGGTTTCCTCGGGGAGCGGCTCTTAACCAGATATTCACGCCCGATCTGCTTCCACACCGCCGCTTCTTCACCCAGCGCCGCGGCCGTCCACGGATTCGCCAGTAGCCACTCCGCCGGCAGGTCGAGCTGAAAACCATTTGGCGTGCCCGTTGCCCGCCAGGCGGGAAGCGCACGATCGTCGCGCGTGCGATGTAGCAAGACCGCCAGGCGCATGCAGAAAATCAGCCGCCAGGCGCTGTCGACCGCAGGAACCGCCCCCAGCTTCTCGAGCTTGCCACGGTGCCCCAGCACCAGCATCGCCAGGCGTGCCTGATCCTTCTTCGAGAAGCCCGGCATGTCGGCGTGGGTCAGGATGTAGGCGCCGTGCTTGTGATAGGCATTGTGCGCGACCGAGATCCCGATTTCATGCAGACGGGTTGCCCACGACAGGAACTGCACGTCCGACTCCGACGGCGAGCCTTCGGCCAGTTGCGTCAAAGCGGAGAGCGCTGTCGCCTCGACGCGCTCGGCCTGATCCGCCTCGACCTGGTAGCGGCGGATGAACTGCGCCACCGTCGAATCACGCATATCATGGTGGTGGAAGCGGCCGAGCAGGTCGTAGAGCACACCCAGGCGCAGGGCACCATCGGCATAGGTCATGTGCTCGATGCCCAGTTCCTCGAAAACCGCCGACATGATGGCGATCCCGCCCGGCAGCACCGGCAGGCGATCGCTGCGGATTCCGGGGATATCGAGCGCCTCGGCGGAGCCGGCCTTGATCAGCATGGAACACAGCTTCTCCAGACCCGTACGACTGATGCCGCTCTCGCCGTTCGGGTTCATGCGGTTCAATTCGAGCACATCGGCAATCGCCCGTGCCGAACCCGAGGAGCCGATCGCTTCCTTCCAGCCCATGCGCCGATAATCGTGGGCAATCAGTTCGATCTCCTTGGCGGCGGCGATCTGTGCATCGCGCAGGCGCTTCCTGTCGATCTTGCGATCCGGGAAGAAACGGAGCGTGTAGCTGACGCAGCCCATGTACAGCGATTCCATCAGCAATGGATCGTGCCGCTTGCCAACGATGAATTCGGTTGATCCGCCGCCGATATCAACGACCAGTCGCTTGTGCGCCGACATCGGCAGCGAATGGGAGGCACCGATATAGATCAGGCGAGCTTCCTCGCGTCCGGCGATGACTTCGATCGGAAAACCGAGCGCCTCCTCGGCCAGCGGGAGAAATTCATCGGCGTTCTTCGCCACGCGCAGCGTGTTGGTCGCCACCGCCCGCACCGCGCCTTTTTCCAGACCGCCCAGGCGCTCGCCGAAGCGGCGCAGAGCATCGAGCGCCCGCGCCTGCGACCCTGGGTCAAGGCGCTTGTCCGCCGTCAGACCGGAGGCCAGACGCACCGCTTCCTTCATGGAGTCCAGCGTATAAATCTGGTCATCAACCACGCGCCCAACCTGCAGGCGGAAGCTGTTGGAGCCCAGGTCGACGGCAGCTACGGTTTCGTAAATCATGGACTTGGAACTACTGAAGGATTGGCCTGAGCCGCATTCTAGCACCCGCCCCCGCTGCGGATTGTTACCGAATGGGCGCAAAAAAACCCGCCGGATTACGCCGACGGGCTTGTTGCGAAGAACAGCGGGCGAAATTAGCTGGCCAGCGCGTTCTTGATCTGTTCCAGCGTCGACGGATCGTCGATCGTCGTCAGATCGCCCGGATCGCGCCCTTCGGCGAGCGCTTGCAGCGAACGGCGCAGCATCTTGCCGGAACGGGTTTTCGGCAGCCCGGTCACGAAATGCACGCGGGCCGGACGGCCGATGGCGCCAAGAATACTGTCGACCGTGCCAAACACTTCCTTCTCCAGCGCCTTGACCAACTCGGGCGTCGCCACCCTGGAGGCATCCTTGACGACTGCGAAAGCCATCGGCACCTGGCCCTTGAGCTTGTCTTCGACACCGACCACGGCGACTTCGGCGATCGCCGGGTGGTTCTGGATCGCTTCCTCGATTTCGCGGGTACCCAGACGGTGACCGGCAACGTTGATCACGTCGTCGGTACGTCCGAGGATGGTGAAGTAACCGTCGTCATCCTTGATCGCCCAGTCGTAGGAGGAGTAAACCAGCGGCTCCTTGAACAGAGTGAAGTAGGTGCTGACGAAGCGGTCGTCCTGGCCCCAGACGGTGGACAGGCAACCCGGCGGCAACGGCGGAATGACCGCGGCAATGCCCTTCTCGTTGGCATCGCAGATAGACCCGTCTTCGCGGAAGATCTGCAGGTTGTAGCCATAGACCGGGAAACTCGGCGAACCGTACTTGATCGGGGTGTTTTCCACGCCGGGCAAGGCAGCCAGCATCGGCCAGCCGGTTTCGGTCTGCCAGTAGTTGTCGATGACTGGCTTCTGCAACTCGTTCATGAACCATTCATGGGTCGGCTGATCGAGGGGCTCGCCAGCCATGAAAATGTGTTTCAGTGAGGACAAGTCATACTTGTGCATGTAGGCCGGATCCTGCTTTTTCAGCACACGGGCAGCAGTCGGGGCGGAGAACATGACGTTCACCTTGTACTTCTCGACGATCTGCCACCAGATGCCCGGATCCGGACGCAGCGGCGTACCTTCGTACATCACGGTCGCCATGCCGGCGATCAGTGGCCCATAGATGATGTATGAATGGCCGACTACCCAGCCGATGTCGGAGGTGGAAAAATAAGTCTCGCCCTCGCCGCCGCAGTAAATATGCTTCATCGACGAAGCCAGCGCCACGGCATAGCCGCCGGTATCGCGCTGCACGCCCTTCGGCTTGCCGGTCGTACCGGACGTATAAAGGATGTATGACGGCTCGGAAGACTCCATCCATTCGCAAGGCACTTGGGCATCCATGAACTGGCCGCGCAGGGTCGCGTAATCGACATCGCGGCCCTCGACCTTGGTGAAACCCTTGTCGAGTCCGCGGTCGACCATCAGCACCTTGGCCGGCTTGTGCTCGGCCAGATCGATCGCTTCGTCGAGCAAGTTCTTGTAGGGCACCGCCTTGCCGCCACGCATGCCGGCGTCGGAAGAGACGATCAGCACTGGCTTGGCATCATCGATGCGGGTCGCCAGCGAACCGGAAGCGAAGCCACCGAAGACGACCGAGTGAATGGCGCCGATCCGGGCTGATGCCAGAATGGCAAAGCAGGCTTGGGCGATCATCGGCATGTAGATCAATACGCGATCACCACGCTTGACGCCGAGGCTCTTGTAGATAGCCGCCATGCGCTCGACCTCGCGCTGCAGTTCGACAAAGCTGTAAACCCGCTCTTCGTTGGTTTCGGTCGACACGAAGATCAGCGCGCGGTCGTTCGGACGCTTGGCCGCATGGCGATCCACCGCGTTGTGGCACAGATTGGTCTTGCCGCCGACGAACCATTTTGCAAATGGCGGACGGGAATAGTCGCACACTTGGGTAAACGGCTCTTTCCAGTCGATGAGCTTGGCCTGTTCGGTCCAGAACTCATCCGGCTTGTCGATGGAATACTGATGAAACTCTTTGTACGTCGTCATATGACTTCCTCTAACCTGGTTTTCCTGCACATAAAGAGAATTGCCGGATTATTTTTTCTCGCTTGCCCGGTCACGTAAGCGGCGTTCAATATCTGCCATCGGCAGATTCAACCCCAAATCCTGATTCATCAAATGCAGCAACGGCAACAAATCGACACCGAGCTGACCCAGATGCGGGCGGACGACTTCGCTGCGCCGTGCCGCGATCAGTTCCAGCGCTCTTGGCAACTTGATCTGGCGCAGCAATGCCGGCCCGCCATCGCCCGCAACAATCCGGTTTCCGCCAGCCTGCATGGCCTCGTACATCCGCTGCCCCGCCAGTTCCAGCAGCGCCAGCGCCGAATCCGCGCCATCGATCGGGAAGCTGGACACGCCGACACTGACGGTCAGGGAAACCGGTTGCCCCTGAACCGGCACATGAGCCACCTCGACCGCTTCCCGCACGCGCTCGGCGAACGCGGTAAACAGCAGTGGCGACGTTCCCGGCGCGACAATGGCGAATTGCCCGGGACCATAATGCCCCAGTGAATCCTCGGCTCTCACCTTGTCGGCGAGCATCTTGGCGAAACGTGTGCCGACGCGCTCGGCCAAGTCCGGACCGAGTCGTTCGCGCGCCTTATCAAAGGCATCGAAGCCAAGCACCATGATGCACAGATCGACCCCGGAACGCGTGGCGTGCGACAGCGCCTGTGATGCCTGATGCTCCAGATACTTGCGCGAGAAGAGGCCGCTGCCCGGATCCTGCACCATGCTCTCGCGCCCGGCTTCCAGATTTTCACGGGCAGCGACCAGGGCAAGCAGATTATTCAGACGGGTCAGGATCTCGGCACTGCCCGACCCTTTGGTCACAAAGTCGGATGCCCCCAGTTGGCGGACGCGCTCGCGTTCCTCTTCGGTCTCCTCACCGGAAACCACGATGAAGGGCATTTCCTGCAGGCGGCGCTGCTTGGAGGCCCGCACCCGTTGCAGCAGTCCCGCCCCATCGAGCTTGGGCATCTGCAGATCGGAAATGACGGCCCGGATCGAATGATCGAGCAACAGTTGCTGCCAGGCTGCCTCGCCATCGCCTTCCTCGCGAACGTCAAACGTTCCGTTGAGGTTTCTGGCCAGCGCCATCCTCACCAGCCGTGAATCATCGACAACCAGAATACGTACCAGATCCGTCATCTCACTCTCCGCCAATCTCCACGACAACGCGCCCCTTGGCCCGTCCAGCGATGTATTCGTCGAAGGTTGCCGGCAATTCGGCAAACCCGATCCTGCGCGACATCGAGCCCAGATGCGGCGGTCGCATGTCGCTTGCCAGATGCTGCCAGACACCATGGCGATAAGGATCCCTTATATATCCCGAATCGATGCCAAGCAGCGAAACGCCGCGCAGGATGAACGGCGCAACTGTCGTATTGAGTTTCATGCTGGCCGCCAGGCCGATACTCGCAATCGTTCCGCCCTGCGCCATCGTGCTGGCAATCCAGGCCAGAACATCGCCCCCCAGATTATCCACGGCACCGGCCCAGCGCGCATTGTCCAGCGCGCGAATTTTCGTCAGGTCGAGCGTGCTGCGCAGCATCACTTCGGCGGCACCGAGACCGCGCAAGTAATCGACCTCGCTCTCCTTGCCGGTCAGCGCGACGACATGATACCCGCGCTTGGCCAGGATATCGACGGCCAGACTGCCAACCCCGCCGGTTGCACCGGTCACGATGACCGGACCGTTGGCCGGCGCCAGCCGGTTTTCTTCCATCCGCACCACCGCCAGTGCCGCGGTAAAACCGGCCGTTCCCAGCGCCATGGCGTCGTAAAGCGACAGCCCCGCAGGGAGCGGCACGACCCAGTCACCGGGCACCCGGGCTATTTCCGCATAGCCGCCGTGGTGCGCGACGCCAATATCGAAGCTGGTCGCGATCACCGGATCACCCGTCTTGAAACGCGGGTCGGCACTCTCGATAACGGTCCCCGAGAGGTCGATGCCGCCGATACACGGAAAGCGGCGAATGATCTTCCCGGCGCCAGTCGCCGCCAGGGCATCCTTGTAATTGACACTCGAATAGGCGACGCGGATAGTCACGGCACCGGGGTCGAGCCGGGCCAGATCCAGCATCGTGAAGCCGCTGGAAACCTTGCCATCAATTTGCTCGATCAGCAGTGCCTTGAAGGGTTGCATCGCGTTCCTGATTCTTGGGAAGCAAAATTGTATTCATAATTATAGCGATTGAACATAGCCCCATCCGTCTCCCGCCCTATTTTTTCAGACTATGTCAATTCTTACCGGCTCTTTACAGCAAGGCGTTTTTCACATACATTGCGCCGCTATGCGTAAAGCCCTGTCCATTTTCTTTCTTGCCACGGCCTTCATGTCCGTCGGCTTCCAGGCTACGGCAACCGAGCAGGTCCGCAAGACCGAAGAGGCCCAATCCTTCTTTGACCGCTATACGAATGCCGCTCAGGATGTCATCCTGCAGAGCCTGAAACTGGTCGGCGTCCGTTATCGTTTTGGTGGTAACGATGAAGATAGCGGCCTCGATTGCAGCGGATTTGTCCGCCTGGTGTTCAAGGACAGTCTGGGCGAACAACTGCCACGCACCTCGGCCGAAATGAGCAAGGTTGGCCAGCGGATCGATGCCAGCCAGCTCAAGGCGGGCGATCTGGTATTCTTCAACACCATGCGCCGCACCTTCTCGCACGTCGGCATCTATCTGGGTGACAACCACTTCCTGCACGCGCCACGTACCGGTGCCGAAGTGCGTGTCGAAAGCATGGAAGACAGCTACTGGGTCAAGCGCTACAACGGCGCCCGACGGATCATCGACGGAAACTGAGCAGGGCATGCGGCGGACTCGCCGCTTTTTTTCGCCTTGTTTCAATAACAATTCTCATTTACATCGCCAGAAGCGCTCGCTACAATGCCAGCCGTTCTCGTTCACCAGATGGAGTTTGCAGCATGAAGTCGATTGCCCGCCTGATCGCCACCGCCCTCGTCTCGCTGGCACTCTCGGCCCACGCCGACGAGAAGGTGCTGAACCTGTATTCGGCCCGTCACTATCAGACGGATGAAGCGCTATACGCCAACTTCACGAAGCAGACCGGCATCAAGATCAACCGCATCGAGGGCAAGGAAGACGAACTGCTCGAGCGCATCCGGAATGAAGGCAGCAACAGCCCGGCCGACATCTTCCTGACGGTCGACGCCGCGCGTCTGGCCAAGGCACACGAACTCGGCCTCTTTGCACCGGTTTCCTCAAAGGTGCTGGACGCCAGGATTCCGGCCAATCTGCGCACCGACGACTGGTATTCGTTCTCGACCCGAGCCCGTGTCATCGTCTACAACAAGGCCGACATCAAGCCGGGCGAAGTACAGACCTACGACGATCTTGCCAATCCACGGCTCAAGGGCAAGGTGTGCGTGCGTTCCGGCTCCCATCCGTACAACCTGTCGCTGATGGCGTCGATCATCGCCCATGAGGGAGAAGCCAAGGCCGAAACCTGGGCACGCGGCATGGTGGCCAATTTCGCGCGCGCCCCCAAGGGTGGCGACACCGACCAGATCAAGGCGGTCGCGGCCGGCGAATGCGGCGTCGCGCTGTCCAATACCTACTACGTTGCCCGCCTGATGCGGTCGACCAAGCCAGAAGACGTAAAAGTGATGGAGAAGGTCGGCGGCGTCTGGCCCAACCAGGCCACCACCGGTACCCATATCAACGTTTCCGGCGGCGGCATGCTGAAGACCGCGCCGCACAAGGAGGCCGCCGTCAAGTTCCTCGAATACCTCGCCTCCGACGAGGCCCAGCGTTATTTTGCCGATGGCAACAACGAATGGCCGGTGGTCGACAGCGTCAAGGTGGTCAATCCGGCACTCGAAGCCCTGGGCAAGTTCAAGGCCGACAACCTGCCGATCGCCAAACTGGCGATGTACCAGGTCAAGGCGCAGATGATCTTCGACCGCGCCGGCTTCAAGTAAGCACTCCAGTCGTTGCCAGCACCCCGCCGCGGCGGGGTGTTTTCATTGGCGCGCCCGCGAAACCTGCCGCGACAGCGCGATCAGCGGCAACAGGCCAACTGCGACAATCGCCAGCGATGCCGTCGACGCCTCGGCCAGCCGCTCATCGGAGGCCAGCGTATAGACCTGCGTCGCCAGCGTGTCGAAATTGAACGGGCGCATGACCAGCGTTGCCGGCAACTCCTTCATGACATCGACGAAAACCAGCAGGCCGGCGGTCAACAAACTGCCGCGCAGCAACGGCGCATGCACCCGGCGCAGCGTTGCGCCCTGCCCGAGGCCGAGGCAACGCGCTGCGTCGTCCATGTTCGGCGTAATCTTGGCCAGACTGCTCTCGACGGTATGCAGGGCCACTGCCAGAAAGCGCACCAGGTAAGCGTAGACCAGCGCGGCGATACCCCCGGTCAGCAACAGGCCGGGATTGACGCCGAACCACTGTTCCCACAGGCCGGCCAGCCAGTTGTCGAGGCGCGTCACCGGAATCAGCACGCCAACCGCGATGACCGCGCCCGGCACCGCGTAGCCGAGGCCGACCAGCCGGTTGAGGCCGGTCGCCAGCATGCTTTTCGACAGACGCGCGCCATAAGCCATCAGCAGCGCCAGCAAGACGCCGATAGTCGCGGTGATCCCGGCCAGCAGGAAACTGTTGCGCGAAAGCAGCAGGAAGCGCTCACCGAACTGGGCATCGCCCTCGGCCAGCGCCATCTTGAGCAGCAGCAGCGCCGGCAGCACGAAACCCAGGAGCAGCGGCAGCAGGCAGCCGACGATCGCCAGAAAGGAGGCAAAACCACGCAGGCGTGCACCCGCCAGCGGACGATTGCGGCCGGTCGTGTTGTTGTAGCGTGCCCGGCCGCGCGAAATTCGTTCGGCCATCAGCAGGAACAGTACGAAGGAGAGCAGCATGGCCGCCAGTTGCGCCGCTGCGACCTGATCGCCGAGCGAAAACCAGGCGCGGTAAATGCCCGTTGTGAAGGTATTGACCGCGAAATAGGCCACCGTGCCATAGTCGGCAAGCGTTTCCATGAGGGCCAGCGCGACGCCGGCGACAATCGCCGGACGCGCCAGCGGCAAGGACACCGCGAAGAAGGCGCGCCACGGCCCCATGCCCAGTGTCCGCGCCGCCTCGAGCATGCCGCTCGCCCGTTCGAGGAAGGCCGCGCGGACAAGCAGATAGACGTAAGGATAAAGCACGAAGACAAACATCAGGATGGCGCCCGGCAGGGTCCGGATATCGGGAAACCAGTAGTCACCGTGCCGCCAGCCGAACGTCTCGCGCAGCGCCGTTTGCAGCGGGCCGACAAATTGCAGGAAATCGGTATAGGCATAGGCCAGGACATAGGCCGGCATGGCCAGCGGCAGGACCAGCGCCCACTCGAAGAAGCGGCGGCCGGGAAAATCGTGCATGGCGGTCAGCCAGGCGGTGGTCACGCCGAGGGTTCCGACGCCGATCCCGACGCCGAGGCACAGCCAGAGGGAGTTCAGGATGTATTCCGGGAGCACCGTCTGGGCCAGATGCGACCACGTTGCGCTGGTCCCGCCGACAAAGATGTTGAGGCCAACGCTGGCCACCGGCAATCCCGCCAGCAGCGCGACGATCACGGCAACGGCAAGAAGCGGGGAATGTTTGGCGGCACGCATGACAGTGAATGCGAATTATAATCGACCACTATGTTGCAACTTGAACTAAATGGCGTCGTTCAGCGCTACGGCAGGCACACCGTGGTCGATGGCGTCGACTTCCGTCTCGCCAGCGGGCAGATTGCCTGCCTGCTCGGCCCGTCCGGTTGCGGCAAGACGACGCTGCTGCGCTGCATCGCCGGCTTCGAGGAAATCGCCGCCGGCGAGATAAGCCTGCACGGCACCGTCGTCAGCGCGGCCGGCCGTCGCGTGGCGCCGGAAAAACGGCGGATCGGCATGGTCTTCCAGGACTACGCACTGTTCCCGCACCTGACCGTCGAGCAAAATGTCGCCTTCGGGCTGGGGCGCAAGGCGCAGGAAGAGGCCCACCTGCGGGTTCGCCAGTTGCTTGCCACTGTTGGTCTGGCCGGCCAGGGCGACAAGTTTCCGCACGAACTTTCCGGCGGCCAGCAGCAGCGGGTCGCGCTCGCCCGGGCCCTGGCCCCGCGTCCCGAGCTGATCCTGCTCGACGAGCCATTTTCCAACCTCGACGTCGGCCTGCGCGAACGACTGTCGCTAGAGGTCCGCGAAATCCTCAAGCGCGAGGGGTCGACCGCAATCCTCGTCACTCACGACCAGAACGAGGCCTTCGCGATGGCCGACGAGATCGGCATCATATACGAGGGTCGCATCCAGCAATGGGATGTGCCGTACAACCTCTATCATCGCCCGGCCAACCGTTTCGTCGCCGACTTCATCGGCCAGGGCGTGCTGCTGCCCGGCGTCGTTTCCGCCGGCACCAATGTCGAGATGGAACTTGGCAGCCTGGTCTCCGACGTACCAGTCGAGTGCAGCGAAACCTGTACCGATTGCCATGACGGCTGCGAAGTCGACGTACTGCTGCGACCGGACGACGTCGTGCACGACGACCGCAGCGCGCTGCAGGCCGAAGTGCTGCACAAGGCCTTTCGCGGCGCCGACATTCTCTACACCCTGCGCCTGACCAGCGGCGCCCAGGTTCTGTCGCTGGTACCGTCGCACCACAACCACGCGCTCGGCGAGAAGATCGGTATCCGCCTCGATGCAGATCACGTGATCGCCTTCAAGAAGTCGGGACACTGATCTCCCGATGATTCCCTTTCTCGGACCGCTCGACCCCTTTCCGCCGGTCGAATCGGCCCGCGCTGACATCGGCGGCCTGCTCGCCATCGGCGGCGACCTCTCCGCCGACCGCATCCTCGATGCCTACCGGCAGGGCGTCTTCCCGTGGGGCACGGTCGAACACCAGCCGCTGTGGTACAGCCCCGATCCGCGCATGGTGATGTTTCCGACCGAGTTCCGCCTTAGCGATTCATTGCGCAAGATATTGCACGGGCGACGCTACGAAGTCCGCTTCGACAGTGATTTTCCCGCCGTCATCGACGCCTGCGCAGCGACAGAGCGCCCTGATCAGGACGGCACCTGGATCACCCCGGACATGATCGAAGCCTACATCCGCCTGCATGAACTCGGCTGGGCGCATTCGGTCGAAGTCTATGTCGAAGGCGATCTGACTGGCGGCTTGTACGGCATCGGGATCGGTCGCATGTTCTATGGCGAGTCGATGTTTTCCCGACGCAGCAACGCTTCGAAGATTGCCTTCGCTCATCTCGTCCGCTATCTTCTCGCCCACGACTTCGGCATGATCGACTGCCAGATGCGCACCGCACACCTCGCCTCGCTGGGCGGACGCGAAATTCCGCGCGGCGATTTTCTTGAGCGCCTGCAACAACTGATCCGACGGGAACGGCCGCGTGGCTGCTGGACCGCCGACGATCTCGACGTGAACTGGTAAACATGGCCCTGCCCGACGATTCCGCCCTGCCTTTCTCGCTGTTGCAGTTCTATGCGACCTCGCCCTATCCGTGCAGCTATCTGCCCGACCGCGAGGCACGCTCGCAGGTCGCGACGCCCACCCACCTGATCGACGCCGAGGTCTACAGCGCACTGGTCCGACGCGGATTCCGCCGCAGCGGCGCCTTCACCTACCGCCCGCATTGCGACAACTGCAGGGCCTGCATCCCCGTGCGCCTGCCGGTCGCCGAACTGCAATACAGCCGCGCCCAGCGCCGCGCCATCAAGAATCACGCCGGGCTGACCATCCGCCAGAGGCCGCTGGCTTTCTTCGCCGAACACTACGCGCTGTATGCCCGTTACCAGAACGCCCGCCACGCCGGTGGCGGCATGGATGAAGACGGCCATGAGCAATACGCGCATTTTCTGCTGCAAAGCAACGTCGACACGCGCCTGATCGAGTTCTCCGAAGGCGATACGGTACGCATGGTCAGCATCATCGACATACTGGAGGACGGCCTGTCATCGGTCTATACCTTCTACGACCCTGATGTCCCGGGCGCCAGCTTCGGCACCTACAACATCCTGTGGCAGGCCAGACAGTGCGGCGCCCTTGACCTGCCCTACCTCTACCTCGGCTACTGGATTGCCGACAGTCGCAAGATGGCCTACAAATCGCGCTTTTCCCCCATCGAAGGCCTCATCGACGGCCACTGGCAAACCCTTGAACTTCCCGATCGCAACCAATGATCCGCCACCTGCTCCCGCTGCTCTCGCTGTTTTTCTGCGCCGTCGTCCACGCCGAGGTCGAACGCATCCCCTACACCTGCGACGACGGCAGCCGCTTCGAAGCAGCGTTTTCGACCGATAACGACGGTCGACCGCAGGCAAGTCTCCAGTTCGCCGGGCGCCCTCTCACTTTGCCGCAGGTGCCGGCCGCCTCCGGCGCGCTCTATCGCGGCGAGGGCGTTGCCTTGCACACCAAGGAAGACGGCGCGCTGTTCGACGATGGCCAGGGTAAGCTGCGCCGCTGCACGCGCAGCGAAACCGCGCCTGCGCCCGCCACGGCCAGGCCGCCTGCCGCACCAGGCAGTTTTGTCGACATCACCGGCAGCGTCGCCTACCGCGCGCGCATTGCCCTGCCACCCGATGCCGTGCTGGTCATCCGCATCCAGGATACGTCGCGCGCCGACGCGCCCGCCTTCACGCTCGCCGAGCAGCGCATCGAACTCGCCGGACTGCAGGTGCCGATTCCGTTCAAAATGACGGTCGACCGCGACCTGCTACGCAAGAACGCGCGCATCACTGTCGCCGCCCGCATCCAGCGCGGCAGCACCTTGCTGTTCATCAACGACACCAGCTACCCGGCATTGATCGACGGCCAACCCCGGCATGTCGAGATGGTGCTGAAGCAGGTCGCCGGCGCCAAGGGGCGCTGACCCGTGATCCGCGCGATTGTTCTGGATCAAGGCCAAACCTCGCCCCCCGTGCGACAGTGCGTCCTTCGCAGCGAAACCTGAGCACCATGTTCTCTCGCACTCACCCCCTGTGGCTGGTCGGCTTCCGGCCTTTCTTCGCCCTCGCCTGCCTCGCCGGGCTGAGCCTGCCGATCGTCTGGGTCCTGATTTTCAAGGGCGTCCTGCCCGCTCCGTCGCAGAATTTCTCGCCGGTCCAGTGGCATGCCCACGAAATGTTCTTCGGCTTCGGCTGGGCCGTCCTCGGCGGCTTTCTGCTGACGGCGACCAAGAACTGGGTCAGCATCCGCGGCTATCACGGCGCTACCCTGATGTTTCTTGCGGCAGCTTGGGTTTTCGAGCGCATCGGCATGAGCTTCGGCGGCGGCTGGCCGATCCCGCTGTTCCTGCTGAGCAACAATCTCTTCCTGTTCACCATCGTCGCCCTGCTGCTCACCACGCTGATCCGCTATCGCGACAAGGACAACTACCGCCGCGACAACATCTTCTTTCTGTTCGTCCTGCCGTTGTTCTGGATCGCCAAGACGGCGCTCCTCTCGTCCGATTACTTCAATGTCGGCTGGAGCATGACCCTCGGCCTGTTCCGCGTCGCCTTCCTGATCATGCTCGAGCGCACGCAATCCCAGTTCATGCGTTCCGCGTTCCAGGTCGATATCCTGCGCCGGCCGGTGCTCGACGCGGCGATCAAGGCGCTGGCCGTCGTCCTCGTCTTCGGCGCCCTGCTACCGGCGCCGCTGCTGCAAGATCTCGAACTGATACTCGGCGCCCTGCTCCTCGGTCGCCTCGCCTTCTGGTATCCGCACAAGGCCTTCCGCCGCCTCGACATCGGCATCATGTACCTCGGCTACCTGGCGATCGCCGCGCAACTGCTGATCGACGCCCTGCCGCCACCCGGAGACACCGGCTGGGTCGGCACCGTCTCCGTGCACGTCTTCACCTTCGGCGCCATGGGCCTGATCATTCCAGCGATGATGATCCGCATCGCCAATGGCCACACCGGGCGCAAGGTGGTTTTCGGCCGACTGGAAAAGACCGTCCTGTGGATCATGATCCTCGCCTTCTTCCTGCGCCTGATCGGCCCGCAGTTCGCGCCCGGCGCCTACCTGCGCTGGCTCGACCTCGCCGCCACCTGCTGGTTCGTCGCCTTCGGCCTGCTTGCTTGGCGCTACATTCCCCAGCTGATGCGGGCGCGGGTCGATGGCAAGGAACACTGAGCGCCGCTGGCCGGCGGCGCTGATCGCCGCTGCGCTGGCACAACCGGCGCTCGCCGCCAACGTCGCCTGCCATCTCACCTACGGCGGCGAAACCCGGGTCGTCAGCGCCCGGCCGACGACTGCGCCCGAGTCCATCGCGCCGGTCGCCATCGGCTCCTACTTCCTGTTCCGCATCGTCTTCCGCCAGGAGCCCGCCGACCTCGCCGGCATCAAGCTCTACGCCTACGCCGACCGTGACGAAGGGCCGACCATCATCCACCAGGCCACCTACCCGTATCCGCCGCCACCGGCAACAATCCATGGCTTCAGCGGCCTCAACTTCGTATATGAACCGGTACGCGACGGCGAACTGCAATACTGGTGCGAGCTGAAGGAAGCGCCATGAAAATGGCCCGTTTTTTCCAGTCGACCGCGCGCCGCAGGCAACGGGGCCTTGGGCTCGAGTACCCTCGGCGTGGCCTCGGGCCATGGGGTGCAACCGTCGCCCTTTTCTGCCTGCTCGCCGGGACAGCACACGCCGACCCTGTCACCCTGATCTTCGCCGGCGACCTCATGCTCGCCGACGGTCCCGGCCAGACCATCGCCGCCGGCGGCGACCCGCTCGCCCCCTTCGCCGCCATCCTGACCCAGGCCGATTACCGCATCGGCAACCTCGAAGTCCCGGTCGCCACCGGCGGCCAGCCGCACGCCAGCAAGATCGTCAGCTTCCGCGCCGAGCCGCAAACGCTGTCCGTCCTGCACGGCCGCTTCGATGCCGTGTCGCTGGCCAACAACCATTCCGGCGACTTCGGCCACGAGGCATTCGTCGAAACCATGCAGCACCTCGACAATACCGGCATCGCGTATTTCGGCGGCGGCCACAACCTCGCCGAAGCCCACAAACCGCTGTGGATCGAGCGCAATGGCCTGAAGATCGCCGTCCTCGGCTACAACGAATTCAAGCCACGCGCTTTCCAAGCCGGCGCGAACTGGCCCGGCGTCGCGTGGAGCGAGGACGATCAGGTCATCGCCGACATCCGCGCCGCCAAGGCAGCCGGCGCCGACCTCGTCATCCCCTTCATGCACTGGGGCTGGGAGAAAGAAACGCGGCCGAGCGAGCGCCAGAAAAGCTTTGCCCGCAAGATGATCGACGAAGGCGCCGCCCTCGTCGTCGGCAGCCACCCGCACGTCACCCAAGGCGCCGAAATCTACAACGGCAAGCCCATCATCTACAGCCTCGGCAACTTCGTCTTCGACGGCTTCGACTACCCCGAAGCCCGGCGCGGCTGGCTGCTGCGCCTCAAACTCGACAAATCCGGCGTCCTCTTCTGGGAAACCCTGGCCGCGCAAATCGACGATGCCGGCACCCCGTGGCCCGCCTCGGGCGCTTTCACGCCTTGCGGGCGGACTGGAGAAGAACACCTATTGGAGTGTCAAAACCCATGAAATCAGCTCGGCAGACCACGAAACAGCCCCACACCGACTGGCCGGAAATAGTCCGTAACTTTGAAGGCATCCCCGACATTGAGCCTTTCGAGTCCAGTCGCGACCAGTCTCTTCCTAAATCAGAGCACGACTGGCTTGAACGCAATGCCGAAGCACTCGCCGCCCACGGAAAATTGATCGAGAAAACCGGCTTGGCCGGCGAGGAATTCGACCGCGTCTGAAGCTCAAAAACGTCTGTACTCCGCGGTAAGGTTAGAATCCCGTCATCATGCAAATCGACACCTTCCTGAACCGCTGGCGCCATGCTGGCGGCTCCGAGCGCGCCAATTACCAGCTTTTCATCGCCGACCTCTGCGCCCTGCTTGAAGTCGAGCCGCCACAGCCGGCCAACGAAGACACCCGCGACAACGCCTACGTCTTCGAGCGCCGCGTCGTCTTTCACCACGGCGACGGCAGCACCAGCAACGGCTTCATCGACTGCTACCGGCGCGGCGCCTTCATCGGCGAAGCCAAGAAGATTCGTGCCGACGCCGCCACCCGCAAGTTCGACGACGCCATGCTGCGCGCCCGCGGCCAGGCTGAAAACTACGCCCGCCACTTGTCCGCCGACGAAGGCCGCCCGCCATTCCTCGTCGTTCTCGATGTCGGCCACGTCATCGAGCTCTACGCCGAATTCACCTGCACCGGCGGCAGCTACACGCCCTTTCCCGACCCGCGCAGCCACCGCATCAAGCTCGACGACCTCGCCAAGCCGGAAATCCGCGAGCGCCTGAAAGCGGTCTGGAACGACCCGCACAGCCTCGACCCCGCCCGCCGTACCGCCCGTGCCACGCGAGAAATCGCCATTCGCCTCGCCCGCGTCGCCCAGTCGCTCGAAGGCAATTACGCCCCCGAGCGCGTCGCCGCCTTCCTCTCGCGCTGCCTGTTCTCGATGTTTGCCGAGGATGTCGGCCTGCTCCCAAAAGTCGACAACGAAGGCGCCTTCACCAGCCTGCTGAAAACCCTGCAAAACGCGCCGCAACAATTCGTCCCCCTCGTTTCCGAACTCTGGAAAGCCATGGACGAAGGCCAGTTCTCCGTCGCCATCCGCGCCCAGCTCCCGCGCTTCAACGGCAAGTTGTTCAAAAATCCCGAAGTTTTGCCGGTCGACCGCGACCAGATCGAACTGCTGCTCGAAGCCAGCCGCGCCGACTGGTCCGAAGTCGAACCCGCCATCTTCGGCACCCTGCTCGAAAGCGCCCTCAACCCGCTCGAACGCCACGACCTCGGCGCCCACTACACCCCGCGCGCCTACGTCGACCGCCTCGTCCTGCCCACCGTCATCGAACCCCTGCGCGCCGACTGGCACGACACCCAGGCCGCCGCCCTGCTGCTCGCCAACGAAGGCAAGCTCAAAGACGCCGCCGACCTCGTCCGCACCTGGCACCACAAGCTGTGCACCACCCGCGTCCTCGACCCGGCCTGCGGCTCCGGCAACTTCCTCTACGTCACGCTCGAACACATGAAGCGGCTCGAAGGCGAAGTCCTCGACACCCTGGCCCAACTCGGCGACACGCAGCAACGATTGGAGGTTGAAGGCCTCACCGTCGACCCGCACCAATTCCTCGGCCTCGAAATCAACCCGCGCGCCGCCGCCATCGCCGAAATGGTCCTCTGGATCGGCTACCTGCAATGGCACTTCCGCACCCAAGGCAGCGGCCTGCCGCCCAGCCCCATCCTGCGCGACTTCAGGAACATCGAATGCCGCGACGCCGTGCTCGCCAGCGATGCCGTTGAATTCGCCACCGACGCCAGCGGCCAGCCGCTCAGCCGCTGGGATGGCCGCACAACCAAGCCGCACCCGGTCACCGGCGAACAGGTGCCGGACGAAAGCGCCCGCCTCCCACTCGAACGCTATCAAAACCCGCGACAAGCTGAATGGCCGCAAGCCGACTACATCGTCGGCAACCCGCCCTTCATCGGCAACAAGCGAATGCGTGCAGCCCTTGGCGACGGTTATACCGAAGCCTTGCGCGCCGCCTGGCCGGAAATCCCGGAATCTGCCGATTTCGTCATGTTCTGGTGGCACCACGCGGCCGGCCTGACCCGCCGGGGAGCAGCCAAACGCTTCGGCTTCATCACCACCAATAGCCTGACGCAATCCTTCAATAGGCGCGTACTGGAACACCACCTCAACGCCCAACCGCCGCTGACTCTGGCCTGGGCCATCCCTGACCACCCGTGGGTCGACGCCGCCAGCGGTGCCGCCGTGCGCATCGCGATGACTGTCGGCAGCACCGACAAGGCGGCCGGCGTGCTGGAAACGGTCGTTGAAGAAGGTGGTTTGGATAGCGACGCGATCCACATCGAATTGGCGACAAAAGCTGGCCGAATTCACCCCGACCTGACTATCGGTGCTGACGTAGCTGGAGCAAAAAAACTAACAGCCAATTTAAGTCTATGTTTCCAAGGCATGAACCTTGTTGGGAAAGGTTTTCGCGTTTCCCCTGAAGAAGTAACAGCACTCGGCTACGAACTCAGTGCACTGCCTGCCGAACTTCCTCCACACGGCAACGCCCGCGACTTGATGCAAGGCGGCGAGCTGGGTTACGTAATTGATTTCTTCGGCTATACGGCTGAAGACGCAAGAGCGCAACATCCTGCGCTGTATCAGCGATTACTTGACCGAGTTAAGCCGGAACGCGACCACAATAACGATGCCCAGCGCCGCCGTGATTGGTGGCTATTTGGTCGCTCTAACGCCACCTTGCGGATTTCGTGGAAAGGTCTGAAACGAGTCATCCTGACTCCAGAAACCTCAAAGCATCGCGTGTTCACCTTCCAGCAACTGCCATATTGTCCAGATCACAAGCTGTACGTTATTTGCTCTGAAGACGCGTACATTCTTGGGGTGCTTTCGAGTTCAATTCATGCGGCCTGGGCGCTTAGCTCCGGAGGGCGCCTTGGCTTTGGCAATGACCCCACATGGACAAATGGCACCTGCTTCCTTTCCTACGCTTTCCCCGCCGCCAGCCCCGAACAGAAAACCCGCATCGCCGCGCTGGCCGAGCAACTCGACGCCCACCGCAAGCGCCAACAGGCGGCGCACCCTGAGCTGACGCTGACCGGCATGTACAACGTCCTCGCCAAACTGCGCAGCGGCGAAGCACTGTCAGCCAAGGACAAGGCCATCCACGAAATGGGCCTCGTCGCCATCCTCCGCCAACTGCACGACGAACTCGACACCGCCGTCCTTGCTGCCTACGGCTGGTCCGACCTCGCCCCCACCGACAGCGCCACCCTGCTCGACCGCCTCGTCGCACTCAACCTGGAACGCGCCCGCGAAGAAGCCGCCGGCCACATCCACTGGCTGCGCCCCGAGTTCCAGAACCCATCTGCCGTCCCCCAAGGGGACTTCGTACCGGGCGCGGTCAACACCGAAAAGCAGGCAAAAATGGATTTGCCCGAAAAAACGCCGTCGACCGCGCCCGGTACGAAGCACCCTTGGGGTGCAACCGGCCCCACCGGAAAACGCCCCTGGCCAGCCACACTGCCCGAACAAGTCCGCGCCGTCGCCGACCAGCTTTCCTCCATCCCGCTCGACGAACCCGCCCTCGCCGCCCGCTTCACCGGCAAAGGCTCATGGAAAAAACGCCTCCCCGAAATCCTCGCCATGCTCGAAGCCCTCGGCCGCGCCAAGCGCTCGGATGGCGGCTGGGTGGGTTAATGTACACACATGCCAACCATTCTTTTTCTAAACGGCTTCCGGTTTCTCTTTTTCAGTCAGGAAGGCTCGGAGCCATCACACATCCATGTCGAACATGGCGACAAGGTGGCAAAATATTGGCTGAACCCAGTCGAACTGGCTATGTCCGAGGGGTTCAGGAATCACGAATTGACACGGGTTCGCGCAATGATCATCGAACACCGTCTTTTGTTTACGGAGAAGTGGCATGAGCACTTTGGCAATCCGGCTTGACCCGCATGCGGTCGACGTGAGCATCGATGATGCCGCCCTGCACTTCATATTGGCCGATGGCCGGGAGATTTCCGCTCCGTTGGAATGGTTCCCGCGCTTGCGCGATGCCTCGCCTACGGAGCGCCTGCACTGGCGATTGATCGGCAAGGGCGTTGGCGTGCACTGGCCCGACATTGACGAGGACATCGCAGTTAGCACATTGATGCGAAATCACTGAGGCGCAACTTGACTCCCAACAACATGCGAGCGATCCACCCTGGCGAAGTTCTCCGCGATGAATTTCTGACGCCGCTGGAATTGAACGCCAATGCGCTGGCGATGGCCTCGCATGTGCCGGCGCCAAGATCAACGACATCGTTCGCGAACAACGGGCGGTAACGCCGGATACGGCCCGGCGACTGGCGCGTTATTCGACACGGTGGCGCAGTTCTGGCTGAATCTGCAAACTTCTTCGGAAATCGAGAATTTGGAGGGACAAACCCTCCTGCCTGCGCACGCTGGCGCAAGGCGGCGCGACCAGACCAAACAGGGTCTAGCGGTCGCGCACCGGCAAGGGCAGCGCGTTGCTCTTGTCACGACCCCACAGGTCGAGCGGCTCGCCGACCGAACGGCGGAGTTCTTCCCGCGCCTTGTGCGCGGTCACCGGCTCGCTGAATGAAATGAGCTGGGCGAACGCCTGGCCTGTCAGGCGGTACAACCAGGTACGGCGTTTCACAATCATGGTGTCTCCAGTTTGACCTCAATCGCAAACAGATTTCTGTTCCGCTTGCTGGCGTTGTTTCGACTCTACTCCTATTTCCGCCGTTCAGGCGTTCGGCACCTGCTCGAAACCGAGAAAACTCCCCTCACCGTGTGCGACATTGACCCGCTCGACCGATGCATGCGCCGGGCCGTGGCGCGCCCAATCGATAAGTCCAAGCACGGCCGCTTCGTCGCCCTCCGCCATCGCTTCGACCCGGCCGTCATGCAGGTTGCGGACCCAGCCGCAGACGCCGAGACGGCGCGCCTCGATGGTCATCGACCAGCGGTAGCCAACACCCTGGACCTGGCCTTCTATAATCAGGTGACGTGCGATGCTGCTCATGCGTACTCCAAAGCCTTGACCGGGATAGCCGAAATACTGCCACAACGCGGCGATTCAGCCAATTTATTCAATAAAATCATTATATTAGCAATAAACGAAACTGTTACAGATCAAGGATTGTCGAATAGACTGCCCTAACAATCACGTTCTCCCTGCTATCTGAGGTTTCCCCATGAAGCGCTTGATCCCTTTCCTGTTCGCTTGCTGCCTTGCCGCGCCGACTATTGCCGAGGTGGCGAGCCACGACCAGCCGATCCACGATGCGGCCCGGACCGGCAGCAGCAACGATGTCAACCGCCTGCTCAAGGCCGACCCGAAACAGCGTGACGCACGCACTGATCTCGGGTCGACCCCGCTCCACCTTGCCGCGACGAATCCCGACACCAGCGCCATGAAAGCGCTGATCGCGGCCGGCGCCAACCCCAACGCCCGCGACAACGATGGCGCCACGCCGCTGCACATGGCGGCCTATTCCAGCCGTCCGGCAAATACCCAGTTGCTGCTCGAAGCCGGCGCCGATCCGCTGGCCAAAACCGACAACGGCCGCGACCCCGGCTCGATGGCGCGCAAGGTCAAGGCCGATGAAACTGCCGGCGTCATTTCGCTGTGGGTGCTCAAGGGCTGCAAGGCCGGCAAGCCATGCTGAAAAAAGCTCTCGTGTTGATTGCTGCGCTGCTGACCAGCAGCACGCATGCCGCCGCCCCAGCGACGCCACTGCCGACCATCGAGGTGTACATGCCGACCGTCTGCCTGGCCTGTATCGACTGGGCGGAGCATCTGCGCCAGAACGGCTTTACCGTCAAGGTGACGCAGACCGACGACATGGAAGCAATAAAGCGCCGCCTGAAGGTACCGAAGGATCTGGAAGCCGTACCCAGCGCACTGGTTGCCGGCTACTTCATCGAAGGCCATGTCCATGCCGACCAGATCAAGGAACTGCTGAGCGAGAAACCGAACGCGCTCGGCCTGGCTGTGCCCGGCTTGCCGCTCGGCGCCCCCGGCCGCGAGTTTTCCAGCCCGACCTGCGAGACGGCGTGCACGGTGCTCGACAAGGACAGCGCCGCCGCCCCGCGCACACGCCGCGAGTTATACGAAACGCTGCTGGTTGGCAGGAACGGCAAGACCTCGATCTACGCCCGGCACTAAGCGGGGCGCCCCGCTCAAGGGCGCAGGAAATCCCGGTACATCGACTCGGCCCAGCCGGCATCCTCGCCGGCCGGATTCGGGTTGCGCGTCTGCTTGACGTTCTGCAGCAGGAAACCATCGCCGCGATCCCGGTAACTGGTGTCGATGCGGATGCTTTCGGCCGGGTCGACACTGCTCAGGACATGACAAACGCTCTCCGGCAGCACGGGCGGGAACGCCTGCCCGGTTGCCTCGGCCGCGATCTGCCGGGCAACGGCCAGCCCCATGCGATTGGCGACATGGCCGGTCTTCGGGTATTGGCCGAACTGGGGCGAAACCAGGCCGCAGGCATCGCCAATGATAAAAACGCGCTGGTCCCCGGTGCTCCGGAAATCGATTGCGCCCTGCCCCGCCCAGCCGCTTGGCTTGCCACCGTCTTCCGCCCGGATCAGCCCGGCCTGCCAGAGCAGATCGGCGGCCTGCTGCGGCGGGCATAGCAGCGCCTCAGCGAAATGGATGTCGTCGATATCGGTGCTTGCGGTCTTGCGCACAGGGTCGATCCGGCGCACCTGCGCGTGGTCGAGATAGGTGATCTGGTCCTTGAAGCGATCGAGCAGGATCGACCGGAAGGCCGGCATGATCGGGTTGGGATCGACAACGACCAGCTTGCCGGGAATCTTCCGCGTCTTCAGCCACCAGGCGATCAGCAGCGCCCGCTCGTAGGGCGCCGGCGGGCAACGATAGGGCGCTGGCGGGATGGTCAGCAGCAGATCGCCACCCGAGAACGACGCGAGGCGCTGCTTCAGGGCCGGCAGCTCGGCGCCATTGACCATCGCGCCGGAGTAGCGGCGACGCAGTTCGGCCACCGTCGCCGAATCGTCAACCTGCCAGGCCGCGTAGTCTTCGCGGATACCGGGCGCGATGACCAGCCAGTCGTAGGCCAGCCGCTCGTTGCCGGCGATCACGACGCCAGCCGCGCGGTCGATGGTAGTGACTTCGGCACGCAGGAAGCGATAGCCCCAACGCGCCGCGAGGGCGGCGTAATCGTGGCGCTCCGGCGCCGGGCCGGCAATATCGACCAGCCAGCGATTGCTCAGGGCCAAGGAAACGAAGGCCGGCTGACGATCGACCAGCAGCACCTCGACATCGGGTGCCAGCGCACGCAGGTGGCGGGCCGCGGCAAGCCCGCCCCAGCCGCCGCCGATCACCACGACACGCCGGGGTGCCGCATGGCTGGCGCCAACCAGCGGCAGCAGGCCGGCGGCGCAGATAAATTGGCGACGACCGGCCTTCATTGGTAGCGCAGCGCTTCGATCGGGTCGAGGCGGGCCGCCTTCTGCGCCGGGTAGTAGCCGAAAAATATCCCCACCGCCGCCGCGACGCCGAAGGCCACCAGCACCGAACTGCCGGAAATCACGATCACCATGCTGGTAACGGCATTGACCAGCAACGCGCTGCCGATGCCGAGCAGCAGCCCGAGCAGGCAGCCGGCCAGCGAGATCATCACCGCTTCGAGCAGGAACTGCATCAGGATGTCCCGCTCGCGGGCGCCGATGGCCATGCGGATGCCGATCTCGCGGGTGCGCTCGGTGACCGACACCAGCATGATGTTCATGATGCCGATACCGCCGACCAGCAGCGAAATGGAAGCAATGGCGCCGAGCAGGATGGACATCGTGCGCGTCGTTTCGGCCTGGGTTTCGGCGGCTGCCGACAAGTTGCGCATGAAGAAGTCTTCCGGCTGGCCTTCGCGCAGCCGGTGGCGCTGGCGCAGCAGGGCCGTCATGTCGGCCTCGACCTTGGGCATCGCCTCGGCCGATTCAGCCTGGACCATGATCATCCGCACCGAGCCCAGGAAGGGCGTGCCGAAGACCTTGCGCTGAGCGGTGGTCAGCGGAATGATCACGGTGTCGTCCTGGTCGCGCCCGTCGAGGCTCTGCCCCTTGCTGCCGAGCACGCCGATGACGATGAAGGGGTTCTGCTGGATGCGCATGGTCTTGCCGACCGGGTCGTCGGTGCCAAACAGGTTTTCGGCGACCGTCTTGCCGATCAAGGCGACCCGGGTCGAAGAGCGCACATCCGAATCGCCGAAGCCCGCGCCATTGACGATGCTCCAGGAACGCGCTTCAAAGTAGGCGGGGGTCGTGCCGACCACCGTCGAACTCCAGTTCTGCGAGCCATAGACCAGTTGCCGCGTGCCCTGATGCGTCGGCGCCACATTGGTGACGCCGTCGAGTTCGCCGATTGCCTCGGCATCGGCAACGGTCAGCGTCGGGCCACCGGCCGCGCCGCTGCGCACGCCGGAGGTGGTAAACGAACCCGACAGGACGATGTAGAGGTTGGCGCCCATGGTGCCGATCGTCTGCTGCACGGCGTACTGCGCGCCTTGCCCGATGGCCATCATGATGACCACGGCGCCGACGCCGATCACCATGCCGAGCATGGTCAGCGCCGTGCGCAGCCGGTTGGCGCCCATCGCCATCCAGGCTTCGCCGAGCATCGCCTTCAGCATGGCATCGGCTCCGCGTCAGCGAGGGTTGCCTGGTCGCTGACGATCTCGCCGTCTAGAAAGCGCACCTGGCGCCGGGCATGCGCCGCGATGTCGGGTTCGTGCGTGACCAGCACGATGGTGATGCCTTCGCGGTTCAGTTCGCCGAACAGCGCCATAATTTCCTCGCTGGTGTGGCTGTCGAGGTTGCCGGTCGGCTCGTCGGCGAGGATCAGGCGCGGCTTGTTGACCAGCGCCCGGGCAATCGCCACGCGCTGCTGCTGGCCGCCGGAAATGCGGCTGGGCAGCGAGTCGGCGTATTGGCCGAGGCCGACTTTTTCCAGCACGGCGCGGGCGGCGGCGCGTCGTTCATTGCGGTCGGCGCCGCTATAGACCAGCGGCAGCGCGACATTGTCGAGCAGACTCATGCGCGGCAGCAGGTTGAAACCCTGGAAGACGAAACCGAGCGTCCGGTTGCGCAGGCGGGCCAGCGCGTCTTTTTCCATGTGCGCCACGTTGCGGCCGGCGAGAAAGTAGTCGCCGGCGGTCGGCGTATCAAGGCAGCCGAGCAGGTTCATGAAGGTCGACTTGCCCGAACCCGAGGGCCCCATGATGGCGATGTACTCGCCGGGACGGACTTCGAGGTCGACGCCGCGCAGGGCCGGGAACATTCCGGCCGCCGTTTCGTAGGACTTGCCCAGCCCGACCACGCGGATCACCGGCTCGGTCATCAGAACATCCGCATGCCGACGCTGGAGGGCTTGCTGTTGGCGCTGGTGTTTTCGCCGGTGACGACGCGGTCGCCTTCTTTCAGGTCGCCGCCGACGACCTCGGTATTGCGATTATCGGTGATGCCAAGCTGGACGCTGACCGGCTTGATCTCGTCGCCATCCAGCACGTAGACCGTTCCGCTCTGGCCGTCACGCTTCTTGCTCTTCTTCTCGCCCGGCCCCTTGCCGGCCATGCCGCCGCCTTCCATGCCGGCGCCCATGCCGGGGGTCGTTGTCGCGGTCGACGCCGGCTTTTGGTCACTTTCCGGCTTCTTGTCGGCCGCGTCGGCGGGCTTGAAGCGCAGCGCGCCATTCGGCACCAGCAGTACGCCCTGACGTTTGGCGACACCGATATTGACGTAAGCCGTCATACCCGGCAGCAGAATGAGATCCGGGTTATCCACCTTGACCCGAACGTTGTAGGTCACTACGTTCTGCTGATTTGTCGGATTCAGACGGATCTGCTGCACCTGACCCTGGAAGCTGAGACTGGGAAAGGCATCGACCGTGAAGCGCACGCGCTGCCCTTCCTTGATGTTGCCGATGTCCGCTTCGGCAAAACTGGTGTCGATCGCCATCTTGGTAAGATCCTGCGCGATTTGGATCAAGGTCGGCGTCTGGAAGCTGGCGGCGACGGTCTGCCCGACATCGACCAGACGGGCGACGACGACGCCCGAAACCGGCGAGGTGATCACCGCATAGCCGAGGTTGACCAGATCCTTGTCGGCCGCCGCCTTGGCCTGCACCAACTGAGCCTGGGACGACTTGACCCCCTGCAATGCCTGGTCGTAGTCCTGGCGCGACACGTATTCCTTTTCAAGCAGCGCTTTCATGCGCGCTTCGTTAGCCTTGGCCAGATCGTACGCCGCCTGCATGTTGACAACATTCGCCGCACTCTGCCGGACTACGGTCTGCAGCAGTGACTGGTCGAGTTCGAGCATCTTCTGCCCGGCAACGACCTTGTCGTTGAAATCCACGTAGAGTTTCTTCACGGTGCCCGACACCTGCGTGCCTACATTGACCAGCACTAACGGGTTCAGCGTGCCGTTGGCGGAAACGGTTTGCGTCACGTCGCCCTTCTGAATCGTCGCCAGCTTGTAGCGCAGTTCCGGATTTTGCGCCGCACGCTGCTTCGCGTACCAGACGCCGCCACCGATCATGGCGGCGGCGAGCATTACGCCGATGAGAATCTTGCCGATATGCTTCATGGTCTTCCTTCCACCGCCGGTTGCAGCAGCGTGTAATCGAGGGCGCCGACCGCCTGGGCCAGCGTGGCGCGATAGACGAACCAGTCGAGCGCCGCCTGGATGCGTTGCAGGCGGGCGGCGGCCAGCGCGCTTTGCGCGGTCAGCAGGTCGAGCACGGTACCGACGCCGGCCTTGTAGCGACCGAGCGCGACGCGCTCCGACTGCTCGGCGCTGGCAACCAGATCGAGCGTCGTCTTCAAGCTCTGGGTGGCCGTCGTCAGGCTCTGGTAGGCGCGCCAGACATCGAGCGCGACCTGGTTCCTGAGGCGGTCGCGCTGCGCTTCCCTGGCATCGACCTGCGCCTCGGCGGCCCGTACCTTGTAGGTCGTATCGAAACCGGTGAACAGCGGCAGGTTGACCGTGACGCCGACGATCCCGCCATTGACCGACACGCGTTCGACCTCGGCCCAGGTCGGTCCGGTAGACACGCTCACCGTCGGCCGTCCCTGCGCCTGTGCCAGATCGACACTGGCCTGCGCCGCCTTGACCTGCGCTTCGGCGGCCTTGAGGTCGGGACGCCGCAGCTCGGCTTCGGCAATCAGCGCATCGACCGCCTGCGAAAACGTGGCGTCCGGCAACACTGCCGGCGGCGGTGTCAGTAGCAGCTTTTGCCCAGCCTGAAAACCCATGGCGTTGGCGAGTACGCCCAGCGCATTGCGCGCCTCGCCCTCGGCCTTGATCCGGTTAAGTGTCGCCTGCGACAGCGCTGTCTGCGCCAATAGCCGGTCGGCCGGCGTCGCGACGCCGACCTGGTAGCGCGACTCGGCCGCATTGAAACCTTCGCGCGCCGCGCGCTCGGCTTCCGTCGTCGATACCACGGCGGCCTGCGTCGCCTGCGCGGTGTAGAAAGCCTGCAGCGCCGAAAGGAACAGCGACTGCACCGTCGAATCCTGCGTCGCGGCGGCGGCTTCGAGCAGTTGCCGGGCATTTTCGCCGGTCGCCGAGCGCGCGCCGGAATCGAAAACCAGCCAGGACAGCGTCAGCACGGCGCTGTTCGAGTTGTAATAGCGCTGATCGTTCTGCAGGCGGCTGGCGCCCAGCCGGCCATCGAGATTCGGCAGCCAGGCCGCCTGCGCAACACCGACCTGCGCCGCCTGCGCGCGCGCGTTGGCCCACACTTCGCGTGTCTGAGGATTGTTGCAAAGCGCCAGGTCGACCGCATCGATGGACGTCAGCGGCGCCGCCGGAATCTCACGGGCGCAGGGCACATCGGCGCTACGGCCGGCCGCTTGCGGCGACGGCCGCGGCGGTGTCATGGCGTCGGTCGAGAATGGATCGCTCAGGCCTGCCGCGCGAACCGGCAGGGCAAGGCAGAGCATAGCGGCAAGGAACGGGAATAGCGGCTTTGTCCTGGGGCCAGATGTTGTTTCTATGGTCATGGGCGCATAGTTTAGCCTCCCTTGAGCCAATCGAGCTGTTACAGATTGTTGCTGGCAGTCAGTATCGGGAAGCGATCCCGAGCGCCTGAAGATTGCTGCAATACGGTAAAATCGCCGGCCATGCTCTATCCACTCATCCGCAAATTCTTCTTCGCCCTCGATGCCGAAACTGCCCACGGCATCGGCATGAAGGGGATCGATCTCATGACTGCCTCGGGCCTCGCCTGCGTGGTGGCCAAGCCGGTGACACCCTGCCCGGTCGACGTCATGGGTCTCAAATTCCCCAATCCGGTCGGCCTCGCCGCCGGACTGGACAAGAACGGCGACCACATCGACGCGCTGGCCCGCCTCGGTTTCGGCTTCATCGAAATCGGCACGATCACGCCGCAGCCGCAAGACGGCAATCCGCGTCCACGCCTGTTCCGCATCCCGGAAGCGCAGGGCATCATCAATCGCATGGGCTTCAACAACGCCGGCGTCGACAAGTTGCTGGAAAACGTGCGCGCCGCCGAGTTCCCGAAGAAGGGCGGCATCCTCGGCATCAACATCGGCAAGAATGCGACGACACCGATCGAGCACGCCGCCGACGATTACCTGATCTGCCTGAACAAGGTCTACAACGACGCCAGCTACATCGCGGTCAACATTTCGTCGCCTAACACCAAGAACCTGCGCGAACTGCAGAAGGACGAGGCGCTCGACGACCTGCTGTCGCAACTCAAGGCGCGCCAGGAGCAACTGGCCAACAAGCATGGGCGCTATGTGCCGATGGCGCTGAAGATCGCTCCCGATCTCGACGATGCACAGATCACCGCCATTGCCGACGCGCTGCGCCGCCATCGCATGGACGGCGTCATCGCCACCAACACCACGCTGTCGCGCGAAGGCGTCGAAGGGCTGACCAACGCTAATGAAACGGGTGGCCTTTCCGGCGCGCCGGTTTTCCGCAAATCGACGGATGTCCTGAAAAAGCTGGCGGCCGCGCTGGCCGGCGAACTGCCGATCATCGGCGTCGGCGGCATCATGGGCGGCGGGGACGCGGCGGAAAAGGTGCGCGCCGGAGCGAGTCTGGTGCAGTTTTATAGCGGATTCATCTACCGTGGTCCGGATTTGGTCAGCGAAGTCGCCGATACTCTCGCCCACGTAATGAAGAAAAATACCTAAATCCTTATTTCCGTTGCGGTTGTTCGCGCCGCAGCAAAGCCGGATAATACGAGCCTCAACTCACCCCAATTCATGAGCCACTACCTTTTCATCCTCGTCGGCGCGGTGCTGGTCAACAACGTCGTGCTGGTGAAGATCCTCGGTCTTTGCCCCTTCATGGGCGTTTCCAAGAAACTGGAGACAGCTTACGGCATGGGCGCCGCCACGACTTTCGTGCTGACCATGGCGACCGGGGCGAGTTACATCATTGACCATTACCTGCTGCTGCCCTTCGGGCTCGAGTACCTGCGCACGCTGTCGTTCATCGTCACCATCGCGGCCATCGTCCAGCTCACCGAAATGGTCATCGCCAAGACCTCGCCGACGCTGCAGCAGACGCTGGGCATCTACCTGCCGCTGATCACCACCAATTGCGCGGTGCTCGGCGTGCCGCTACTGAATGTCGCCAACAAGTACAATTTCGTCGAATCGCTGCTCTTCGGCGCCGGCAGCGCGGTCGGCTTCTCGCTGGTGCTGATCCTCTTCTCCGGCATCCGTGAGCGCATCGAGGGCGCCGAGGTGCCGGTCTATTTCCGCGGTGTGGCCATCGCCATGGTCACCGCCGGCCTGATGGCGCTGGCCTTCATGGGCTTTGCCGGACTGGACAAGTACCAGTAATGGAACTCCTGCTCGCCATCGCCATCATGGCCCTCGGCGCGCTCGTGCTGGGCGCCGCGCTCGGTTTTGCCTCGATCAAGTTCAAGGTCGAGGGCAACCCGCTGGTCGAGAAGATCGAAGGCATCCTGCCGCAGACGCAATGTGGCCAGTGTGGCTTCCCCGGCTGCAAGCCCTATGCTGAAGCGATTGCCAAGGGCGAGGTCGACATCAACCTGTGCCCGCCCGGCGGCATGGAAGGTGTGCAGAAACTGGCCGACCTGCTCGGCCGCGAGGTCAAACCGCTCGACGCCGAGGAAAAACCGAAGTCGGTCGCGATCATCGACGAGAATACCTGCATCGGCTGCACGCTGTGTATCCAGGCCTGCCCGGTCGACGCCATCGTCGGCGCCGCCAAGCAGATGCACACCATCATCGCGCCGCTGTGCACCGGCTGCGAACTGTGCCTGCCGCCGTGCCCGGTCGAGTGCATCCGCATGGAACCGATCGGCGAGAACATCGACAACTGGAAATGGCGATACCCGGTCGTTCAAATCAAGGCGGCGCCGCTGCCTGCAAGGGATACCTCCACCGGCGGCGGCATGAAAGAGGCCGCCTGATGTTGATGAACCTGTTCAAGTTCAAGGGCGGCGTCAAACCACCAACCAACAAAACGCAATCGACCGGCCTCCCGATCGCCAGCACGCCGCTACCTTCGCGTCTCGTCGTACCGCTGCACCAGAGCATCGGCGGCATGCCGAACCCGGTGGTCAAGGCTGGCGACAAGGTACTCAAGGGCCAGTTGATCGGCGAAGCCGACGGCTGGATTTCCGCCGCTGTCCACGCGCCGACCTCAGGCACCGTTGTCGAAGTCGCAATGCACGTCCAGCCGCACCCCTCGGGCCTCGATGCGCTGTGCGTGGTCATCGAGCCCGACGGCAAGGATGAGTGGATCGCCCGCGAGCCCGTCGATTACAAGTCGCTCAAGCCCGAGGAAGTCCGCGAGCGCCTGCAACAGGCCGGCGTCGTCGGCCTCGGCGGCGCCGTTTTCCCGACCCACGGCAAGCTGAGACCGGCGAAGACGGTGCCGATGGAAGAACTGGTGATCAACGGCGCCGAATGCGAACCGTTCATCACCTGCGACGACCTGCTGATGCGTGAACGCGCCGAGGAAGTCGTGCGCGGCATCGGCATCTTCCGCGACCTGCTGCAGCCGCAGAAGGTGCTGATCGGCATCGAGGACAACAAGCCGGAAGCCGCCGCCGCGATGCGTGCCGCGGTCGACGCGCTGAACGAGCCGTTTTTGGTCGTCCAGGTGCCGACGCTCTACCCGGCCGGCGGCGCCAAACAACTGATCCGCGTTCTGACCGGCAAGGAAGTCCCGGCCTCGAAACGTTCGACCGACCTTGGCGTCCAGTGCTTCAATGTCGCCACCGCGTACACTGCCTGGCGCGCCATCGCTCACGGCGAGCCAGTGATCTCGCGCCTCGTTACCGTGACCGGCAACGTCCATGCGCCGCGCAATTATGAAGTCCTGATCGGCACGCCGATGGACGAACTGCTCAAGCTCGCCATCCCGCACCCCGATACCGACGGCATCATCATGGGCGGCCCGATGATGGGTTTCCTGGTGCCCGACATGCATGTACCGGTGATCAAGGCCACCAACTGCCTGATCGCCCACGACGACCGCCTGTTCCCGCCGAAACCGCCGGAAATGCCGTGCATCCGCTGCGGTGCCTGTGCCGAAGCCTGCCCGCACGAACTGCAGCCATTCGAGATGTACTGGTTCTCGCGCGCCAAGAATTTCGGCAAGACGCAGGAGTACAACATCTTCGACTGCATCGAATGCGGTTGCTGCGCCTTCGTCTGCCCGTCGCGCATCCCACTGGTCCAGTATTTCCGTTTCGCCAAGAGCGAAATCTGGGCGCGCGAGCGCGAAAAGAATGCCGCCGAGGGCGCCAAGGCGCGCTTCGAGTTCAAGCAGTTGCGCGACGAACGGGAAAAGGCCGAGAAGGCCGAGAAACTGGCCAAGGCCGCGGCGGCGCAGGCCGCCAAGAAAGCCGCCGAAGCGGCGGAAGCTGCTGCCGCGCCGGCCGCCCCGGCCGCCCCGGTTGCCCCCGGCGGCGACGGCCTGCCGGGCGCGGTCGACCCCGAAAAAGCAGCAAAAATGGCCACCATTCAGGCGGCGATGGAGCGCGCCAAGGCGCAGCGCGAGGCCGCCCAGCCGAAAAACACCGAAACCCTGACGGCCGAGCAGCAACGTGCCGTCGACGAAATCGAAGCCCGCCGCGTCGTGTTCGAGGCCAACCCTGAGCAAGCAGCCACCCCGGCCAGCGAGAAAACCGAATGATGTTCGCCCCTGCCCCCTACGTTCTCAAGGATGTCAGCGTCAGCCAGGTGATGACGCAGGTCTGCCTCGCGCTGGTTCCCGGCATCGCCGCCTACGCCTGGCTGGTCGGCCCGGCCATCCTGGTCCAGTTGGCGATCGCTTCGGCTGCCGCCCTGGGAGCCGAATCCCTGATGCTCAAGATTCGCGGCAAGCCGCAGGCGATGTTCCTCTCGGACGGGTCGGCCATCGTCACCGCCTGGCTGATCGCCCTGGCCTTCCCACCCCTCGCTCCGTGGTGGCTGGTCGTACTCGGGACAGTGTTCGCCATCGTCGTCGCCAAGCACCTCTACGGCGGCCTCGGCCAGAACCCGTTCAACCCGGCGATGGTCGCCTTTGCCGTCTGCATCGTTTCCTTCCCGGCGCTGATGTCGCAGTGGCCGAGCGTCGGCCTGCAGGTGTCGCTGAACGAGCAGATCAAGGTCATCCTCGGTCTCGCGCCGCGCCTCGATGCACTATCCGGCGCGACCCCGCTCGATGCGCTGAAAACCGCGCTCAAACTCGGTGAAGCCAATATCGACGTCAGCCAGCTACTGGCCAACCAGGACATCTTCGGCAACTTCGCCGGTCGCGGCTGGGAATGGGTGGCCGGTAGCTACCTGCTCGGCGGCCTCTGGCTGTGGCAACGCAAGATCATCACCTGGCACATCCCGGTCGCCTTCATCGGCGCCCTCTCCCTGATTTCCGGCGCGCTCTGGCTGTACAGCCCGGCCCAGTTCGCCAGCCCGCTGTTCCACATGCTCTCCGGTGGCGCCATGCTCGGCGCCTTCTTCATCGCCACCGACCCGGTTTCCGGCTGCACGACGCCGCGCGGCAAACTGATCTTCGGCGCTGGCGCCGGGCTGCTTGCCTACATCATCCGCGTTTTCGGCGGCTACCCGGATGGCGTTGCCTTTGCCGTACTGCTGATGAACCTCTGCGCGCCGCTTATCGACCTGTTGTCGCAGCCACCGATTTTCGGCATGAAGGAAAAAACATGAGTGCCGCGCCGCAGGAGTTTTCCGCCTCCGGCATGGCCCTGCGCACGGCGGCCATCCTCTTCGTTTTCGTTATCATCTTCACCGGCCTGCTCTCCGCCGCCTACCAGTGGACCAAGCCGGCGATCGAAGCCTCCGCAGCCGAAGAGAAGATGAAGCTGGTAGACGAAGTGCTGCCGCGCACAGAGTACGACAACGACCTGCTCAACGACACGCTGACCCTGCCGCCAACTTCGGAACTCGGCCTCGACGAAGCGACGACGCTCTACCGCGCGCGCAAGGGAGGCCAGCCGGTGGCGCTCGTTTTCGAAGCCGTTGCCCCCGATGGTTACGCCGGCAAGGTCAAGCTCCTGCTCGCCCTGCGCGCCGACGGCTCGCTGGCCGGTGTGCGCGTCACCCAGCACAAGGAAACACCCGGGCTCGGCGATTACGTCGACCCCAAAAAGGACAAGAACAAGGCCGCGCCCTGGATCGGCCAGTTCGTCGGACTGTCGCTAGCCACCGTCACCGACAAGGGCTGGCGGGTCAAGAAGGACAACGGCCGCTTCGATTACTACGCCGGCGCGACGATCACCCCACGCGCGGTCGTCAAGGCGGTGCACAAGGCAGTCAAGTGGGCCGACGTCAATCGTGACCAGTTGTTCGCCCCGACCGGAGGCACCCAATGATCACCCGTGAAGAATTCAGGACCATCGCCGGCAACGGAATCTGGAAGCAGAACACCTCGATCGCCCAGATTCTTGGCCTCTGTCCGCTGCTGGCAACAACCACCAATGCGGTCAACGGCATCATGCTGTCGCTGGCGACGATCATCGTCATGGCGATGTCCAATTTCGCTGTTGCCTCCTTGCGCAACTTCATCCCGCACGAAATCCGCATCCCGGTCTTCATCCTGATCGTCGCCGCGCTGGTCACCGTGGTCGACCTGCTGTTCAACGCCAATCTGCACGAACTCTACCTGGTGCTCGGCATCTTCATCCCGCTGATCGTCACCAACTGCATCGTGCTCGCCCGTGTCGAAGCCTTCGCCGCCAAGAACCCGCCGCTGCAATCGACTTTCGACGGCATTTTCATGGGCGTCGGCATGTTGTGGACGCTGGCCCTGCTCGGCGCCATGCGCGAACTGCTCGGCAATGGCACCATCCTGGGTGGCATCGACATGGTGTTTCCCAGCCTGCAGCCGATCCAGTTGCTGCCGGAAAGCTACCCCGGCTTCCTGCTGGCGATGCTGCCGCCCGGCGCCTTCATCCTGCTCGGCTGCATGATCGCCTGGAAAAACTGGATGGATGCCCGCGCCGCCGAACGCGCCCAGCGCAAGCCCCCGCAGCCACAGCCGGCGGTAGCCACTCACTGAGTAGTCACCGCGCCATATCGACATAAATTATGTAGTATACGAGACATAATGTAGTAATATCTACATTATGTCTTGGCTTATCCTCATTCTGACCTTGCCCACCGAGAACGCGACCGCTCGAATGCGGGCCTGGCGCGCGCTCAAGGCATGCGGGGCGGCGGTATTGCGCGACGGGGTTTATGTAATGCCGGTGGGCGAACAGCACCGTGGCACCCTTACCGCCATCGCTGACGACGTCGCGGCCTCCGGCGGTACGACCCATCTCCTTGAAGCCAGCGGCGAGGACTACGCCGGTCTGTTCGATCGCACGCCGGACTACCAGCAATTGGCGACCGACATTACCGCCTGCCGGGACATTCTGGACACGGTCGCCCCCGCTGATCTGGCTCGCCGGTCGCGCAAGCTGCGCAAGCAGCTTGACGCCATCGCGGCAACTGATTTCTTTCCCGGTCAGGCCCATGCCCAGACGGCGGCATTGCTCGACACCCTCGACGACGCCATCCGGACCCGATTCTCTCCCGATGAACCCACGCCGCGTGCCACGGCCATCGCGCAACTCGACGCCAGCCACTACCAAGGCCGGCTGTGGGCCACGCGCCAGCGCCCATGGGTGGACCGGCTGGCTTCGGCCTGGCTGATCCGGCGCTTCATCGACACGAACGCTACTTTTCTGTGGCTGGAAACGCCCGCCGATTGTCCGGCCGAAGCACTGGGTTTCGACTTTGACGGCGCCACGTTCAGCCATGTCGGCGAGCGGGTCACTTTCGAGACCCTGCTGGCCAGTTTCGGCCTCGAAGCCAACCCGATCCTGGCCCGCCTGGCCCGCATCGTTCATTACCTCGACGTCGGCGGCCTGCCCGTGGCCGAGGCGGCCGGGCTCGAAATGTTGCTCGCCGGGATGCGCGCTTCCATTGCCGACGACGATGCCCTGCTCGACGCGGCCTCGACCGCCTTCGATTATTTCTCTTCCGCACTCAAGGAAACACCATGAGCGACCTGCAACGTCCCGAACATCCGACTCTGGCCCAGGCTCTCCCCTACTGGCTGAAACTCGGCTTTATCAGCTTCGGCGGCCCGGCCGGGCAGATCGCCATGATGCACCAGGAACTGGTCGAGAAGCGGCGCTGGATCTCCGAACACCGTTTTCTGCATGCACTCAATTTCTGCATGTTGCTCCCGGGGCCGGAGGCCATTCAGCTCGCCATCTACATCGCCTGGCTGATGCATGGCGTCGCCGGCGCGATCATGGCCGGCGTATTGTTCTTCATGCCCGCATTCGTGCTGCTCTCGTCGCTCGCGGCGGTGTATCTGGCGTACGGCGACGTGCCGCTGGTGCAAGGCATTTTCTACGGGATAAAACCAGCCGTCGTGGCAGTGGTATTGTTCGCCGCCTGGCGTATCGGTTCGCGGGCGATCAAGAACGAAATGCTGTTCGGTATTTCTGCGCTGGCCTTCATCGGCATCTTCTTCTTCAAGATCGATTTCCCCTGGATCGTTCTCGCGGCAGCCGTCATCGGCGCCATCGGCGGCAAGCTTTATCCCGCCAAATTCAGGGGCGGGGGCGGCCACGGCGCATCGAACAAGCAATACGGCCCGGCGCTGATCGACGATGACACCCCGCCGCCAGCCCACGCCGCGTTCTCCTGGGGCAAACTGGTCGCGAAGGTCACGGTCTTCACGGTGATCTGGATTGTTGCCATGCTGGCCATCGGCGGCCAGCAGACGCTTGTCGACATGGGCGAGTTCTTCACCAAGGCCGCCTTTCTGACCATCGGCGGCGCCTATGCCGTGCTGCCCTACGTTTATCAGGGCGCGGTGGAGCATCACAACTGGCTGACCGGCGCCCAGATGATGGATGGCCTGGCCTTGGGCGAGACGACGCCGGGACCGCTGATCATGGTGGTGACCTGGGTTGGCTACATGGGCGGCGTCGCCAAGCAGGTTTTCCCCGATCCGGTCGCGGCCGGTCTGGCCGGCGCTGCCGTGGCGACCTTCTTCACCTTCCTGCCTTCGTTCCTGTTCATTCTGGCGGGCGGACCCGTCATCGAATCTACACGGGGCGAGCTGAAATTTACCGCGCCGCTCACCGCCATCACTGCCGCCGTAGTCGGCGTGATCATCAACCTGGGCGTGTTCTTCGCCTGGCATACCTTCTGGCCGCAGGCCACCGAGGCCGCGCCCTTCGCCGGGCCATTCGCCTGGCTGCAAGTGGTGGTCGCCACCGCCGCTTTCATTGCCCTGTGGAAGTACAAGGCGGATATCATGAAGGTCATCGGCGCTTGCGCCTTGGTCGGTCTGGCTTACACTTTGATTTTTTGAGGCATCGGCAAGCAATCAAATGATTCTCCCCGTCGGCGTCGCGCCGGAAGCCCGGTTACTGTTGATCGGCCGGGCCTTGCGCGCATTCTGCGACGGCTACGTCGCCGTGCTGCTGCCCGCCTACCTGCTGGCGCTCGGTTTCGGCATCTGGGAGGTCGGCGTTCTGAGCACCGCGACCCTGCTCGGCTCGGCGCTGGCGACCCTTGCCGTGGGCGCCTGGGGCCACCGTTTCCATCACCGCGTCCTGCTGCTCGGCGCCGCCCTCTTGATGGCCGCGACCGGATTGGCCTTCGCCGGCCTGTCGTCATTCTGGCCGCTGTTGCTGGTTGCGTTCGCCGGCACGATGAACCCGAGTTCCGGCGACGTCAGCGTTTTTCTGCCGCTCGAGCACGCACGCCTGGCGGAAGCGGCACAAGGCGAAACCCGTACCGCCTTGTTCGCCCGCTACAGTCTTACCGGCGCCTTGTTTGCCGCGGTCGGCGCGCTGGCCGCGGCCGTGCCGGATGCCCTTGTTCCGCTCGGCATCGAACGAATCGCCACCCTGCGCGGCATGTTCGTCATCTACGGCGTGGCGGGGCTGCTCGTCTGGAATCTTTACCGCCGCCTGCCGGAACCCGCGCCCCACGAAAGCCCGGCGCCGCCCGTGCCGCTCGGCGTTTCGCGCCCTACCGTGCTCAAGCTGGCGGCGCTGTTCTCCGTCGACGCCTTCGCCGGCGGCCTGGTGGTGAATTCATTGCTGGCCCTGTGGTTGTTCGAACGCTTCGACTTGTCGCTGGCCGCTGCCGGCCATTTCTTTTTCTGGTCCGGCCTGTTTTCGGCCTTTTCGCAACTGGCCGCACCCTGGGTGGCGAAGCGCATCGGATTGCTCAACACGATGGTCTTCACCCACATCCCGGCCAACATCTTTCTGGTCCTGGCGGCGCTGGCGCCTACCCTAGAGTTGGCCTTGGGATTATTGCTGCTCCGGTCGTTGTTGTCGCAAATGGACGTCCCGACGCGCGCGGCTTTCGTCATGGCGGTAGTCACGCCACAGGAACGCGCGGCGGCGGCCAGCTTTACGGCCGTGCCGCGCAGCCTGGCGGCGGCGGTCGGCCCTTCGCTGGGCGGCGCATTGTTCGCCGCCGGCTGGCTGGCCGCACCGCTGGTCGCCAGCGGAATGTTGAAAATCGCTTACGATCTGGCAATCTGGCGTGCCTTCCGCCAGGTTTCGCTTCCCGGACATTGAGACGTGCATATCGAACAACTCCGCCAGACGCTGCGTGCGCACGGTGCGCTGCCCTGTCATGAAGAGCGTGTGCTGCGCGCGTGGACCGGCGCCAGGCCGCTTGCCAGCGGCGCCCGCCGTCATCGGGCCGAGGACTATCTGCCGCTGAAGCTGCGCGACGCGCTGCCAGCGCTCGAGGCCGAACTGGCCGGACTCACCCGCCTGCGCTCCGCCCACGTCGGCGAAGATAGCTCGGAACGCCTGCTGGTCGAACTGACCGATGGCCAGACGGTGGAAAGCGTGCTGCTGCCCCGCGATGGCGTCTGCGTGTCGACCCAGGTCGGTTGCGCGGTCGGCTGCCTGTTCTGCATGACCGGCCGCGACGGCCTGCTGCGCCAACTGTCCAGCGGCGAAATCGTCGCCCAGGTCGTGCTGGCCCGCGCCCGGCGCATGGTCAGGCGCGTCATCTTCATGGGCATGGGCGAACCGGCGCACAACCTCGACAACGTGCTCGAAGCCATCGACCTGCTCGGTACTGCCGGCGGCATCGGCCACAAGAACCTGGTTTTCTCGACGGTCGGTGATTACCGCGTTTTCGAGCGCCTCTCGCGCCGCGCAGCAAGTCCCCTCGGGGGACAACAGCGCGTCGTCCCAGCGCTGGCCCTGTCGCTGCATTCGACCGATGCCGACCTGCGCGCCCGCCTGCTGCCCAAGGCGCCGCGCATCGATCCGGCCGAACTGGTCGAACTCGGCGAGCGTTACGCGCGCACCACCGGCTATCCGATCCAGTACCAATGGACGCTGCTGGAAGGGATCAATGACAGCGACGAGGAAATGGACGGCATCGTCCGCCTGCTGACTGGCAAGTACGCGATCATGAACCTGATCCCCTACAACACCACCGAAGGCGAAGGTTTCCGCCGCCCTGCGCCGGAACGCGCCGTGGCGCTGGCCAAGGGCCTGCACCAGCGGCGCATCCTGACCAAGCTGCGCAATTCGGCGGGGCAGGACATCGACGGCGGTTGCGGACAGCTACGGGCGCGATCGACTCTGTCCACAGGTCCAAAAGGCGCTCTTCCGATTTCACCGCTCCGGAACGTGGCTCTTTCCCGTCAGGTAGAATCGGGCACCGCGAAATGACGCCAATCCCGTGAACAAGACCCAGATCACCGACTTCTATGCCCGGCTGGCGGCAGCCAACCCGGCACCGACCACCGAACTGCACTACGCGACCCCATTCCAGTTGCTGGTCGCCGTCATTCTCTCGGCGCAGGCCACCGATGTAGGTGTCAACAAGGCCACGGCACGCCTCTTTCCCATCGCGCCGACTCCTGAAACGATGCTGGCGTTGGGTACGGAAGGCCTTAGTGAATACATCAAGACCATCGGCCTCTTCCGTACCAAGGCGAAGAACGTCATCACCACCTGTCGCATGCTGGTCGAACTCCACGGCAGTGCGGTTCCCGAGGAGCGCGCGGCGCTCGAAGCGCTACCCGGCGTCGGGCGCAAGACAGCCAACGTGGTGCTCAACACCGCTTTCGGCCAGCCGACGATCGCCGTCGACACGCACATCTTCCGCGTCGGCAACCGCACCGGCCTCGCCCCAGGCAAGACGCCGCTCGACGTCGAGAAGAAACTGCTCAAGGTCACCCCGGCGCAATACGCGAAGGATGCCCACCACTGGTTGATCCTGCACGGCCGCTACGTGTGCAAGGCGCGCAAGCCGGAATGCGCGCGCTGCGTCGTCGCCGACCTGTGCGGCTTCAAGGGCAAGACTGTATGAAGGTCGCCAGCAGCTTGATCAGTGGCCTGCACCCGACGCCGGAACTGGCCGCCGACGCCGTGCACAATGCACTGCAAGGCGCCGGCCTGCAGCGCGCCGACAGTGTTCTGCTCTTTCTCACCCGCGACTATGTGCGCCACGCACAGCCGGCCATCGTCGCCGCCGCGCGCGCCGCCGGCACCTTGCAGGTCAGCGGCTGCACCGCCTTCGGACTACTGAGCGAACGAGGCTGGCTGCTCGACCAGCCCGGCGCGGCGGCACTGGTCATCGGCGAGACCGCACCGGCTGTACCAGCCGACGACCACAATCAGCCGCTGCTTTCCTTCAGCGGTCAGCACACCCTGCCTTACGCCTGGCAATCCCCACCCGAACGCGCCGGCCTGCTCGACGCCGAGGCGGTGACCTGGTCGTATGGTCGGATGGCCGAACAGCCCGGCGCCGAAATCCGGCTGCCCGGCTTGCGCACCCGGCTATGCCTGTCGCCCGGCCTGCGCCTGCTGAATCCGCCGCTCACGGTCAACGCCGCCACCGGCTACGATCTGCGCCAGATTGGCGGCATCACCCCGATCGACAGCCTGCGTCGCCACCTGCCGGGCGAACTGCGCGGCGACCCGCCACTGCACCAGATTGTCATTGTGCGTGAGCCGGGCGCCCCTGCCATACCTATCCTGACCGCCAACGCCGACGGCTCGCTGACCCTGGCCGAGCCGCTGGCAATCGGCGAGCAGGTGCGCTGGGCCATACGTCAGCCGCTGACTGCCGAACACGACATGCGGCAATCCCTGCTTGCTGCTGCCCCCCAAGGGGACTTCCTGCGGGGCGCGGTCGACCCCGAAAAAAAGCCGGATTTCGCGCTGATGTTTTCCTGTCTCGGCCGCGGCCCGCTGTTTTATGGCAACGACGACCGCGACCTGCTGGCGTTCCGCGAGCAGTTCCCCGGCGTGCCGCTGATCGGCGCCTACGGCAGTGGCCAGATCGCCCCGGCCGGCGGCAAAAACCAACTGTTCCAGAATACCGTCGTCACCCTGCTCTGCGAAAGCGACCATGTTTAATCCATCCCGCGAGCAGGTACGCCAATTTTTTTGCGCTGCCTGGAAAAAACATCAGGAACGCCTGCCGCTGGTCGGCGCCGAAGTCACCGCCGCCGACATTGCCGCACGCCATCCCGAATATCACGCCCTGCTTGCCGACAGCGCCGGCGCGCTGGACAAGGAATGGACCCCGGAGGGCGGACAGACCAACCCCTTCCTACACCTCTCGCTGCACCTCGCCATCCACGAGCAGGTCAGCATCGACCAGCCGCCGGGCATCCGCGCCGCCTGGGAGTCGCTCAGGGCGTGCATGGATCCCCACGCTGCCGAACATGTGCTGCTCGAATGTCTGGGTGAAACCATCTGGCGCGCCCAGCGCCAAGGCGGGCCGATGGATGCGCTGGCCTACGTCGACGCCGTGCGGCGCAAGGCCAGCCTGATCTGAATCAGGTCGGCAAGCGGTAGTTGTCCTGCGTCATCAGGTCGACGCCGCACTCGAGGCGCTCGATCCAGTTGATGAACTTGCTGACCGCTTCCTTGCCGACGAAGCGGCTGCCGTGTTGCGGCACGATCTGCTCGATGTCGAGCTGACGCACCATGTTCGCCCAGTATTTGCAGACCTTGCCGGAGACGATATAGCGCTTGTGAAAGCCTTCCATGTACTGGATGTGGCTGTCGAAATCAGTGATCGGCTCGGCGGCCTTTTCAGGCGACACCAGCGAAGCGCCGAGGTCACCGGAGAAGAGGATTTTCGAGACCGGATCGTAGAACTGGAAATTGCCCTCGGCGTGCATGAAGTGCGCCGGTAGCGCCAGCACCTTGCACTGACCGAGCGTAATCTGCAGGCCCGGATCGGGAATCCCGATAATCCGATCCGACACGTCCTTGCCGGTTGTAAAGTGCGGAACGAAGCGCGTCCACAGGCTGGAAATCATCACCTTGCAGTGCGAGGCGACGAACCACTTGTTTACCGAGGCGATGATGTCCGGGTCGGGGTGCGAGGCGAAAATATAGTCCAGGTCGCGTGAGGAGAAAAACTTCTGCATGTCCATCAGCAGCCCGGCATAGGTCATGTTGCCGCCCGGATCGATCAGCGCGCCGTGGCCGTGGTCGACCACCAGAAACTGGTTGCACTGCACCGCGCCGCTGGTATTTTCTTCGACCAGATCGTAAAAAGCGTGGACGATATGCTTGCCATTGTTGAACAACTCGACTGCCATGACTTCCCCCCAAAAAATTAGCACCATAAAACCAAGGGCTGGCACCAGCCCGGATTATCCATCCGCCCACCGATTCCTGCCAGCATTGTTCGCACTACGCTGTTCGTACTACTGCTCGTCGGCAGGCGGCGCCACCTTGGTCACCTCTTCGAGCGAGGTCAGCCCCTGCGCAACCTTCAGCGCGCCCGAGATGCGCAATGGCCGCATGCCTTCGCGGCTGGCCAGGTCACGCAGCTTTGCCATTTCCGCATTGGGCCGGATCAGCTTGCGAATTTCCGGCGAGTTCAGCAGGATTTCGTAGATGCCGATGCGGCCGCTGTAACCGGTCATGCGGCATTCGAGACAACCGACCGCCTGATGCAGTTGCAGCGGCTCGTTCGATTTCCACGGTGCCACCAGCGCCCGCCAGGTGGCCTTCTGGTCCTCGCTGATCGGCACCGCTTTCTTGCAGTGCGGGCACAGCGTTCTGACCAGGCGCTGCGCCATGACACCGAGCAGGGTCGAATTGATCAGGTAGGCCGGCACCCCGAGGTCGAGCATGCGGGTAATCGCCGCCGGCGCATCGTTGGTATGCAGTGTAGATAACACCAAGTGCCCGGTCAACGCCGCCTGAATGGCCATTTCGGCGGTTTCCAGATCGCGGATCTCGCCGATCATGACGATGTCCGGGTCCTGCCGCATCAGCGCCCGCACCCCGTCGGCAAAGCCGAGGTCGATGCTGTGCTGGACCTGCATCTGGTTGAACGCCGACTCAACCATCTCGATCGGATCCTCGATGGTGCACACATTGACCTCGGGCGTCGCCAGTTGCTTGAGCGTCGTGTACAGCGTCGTCGTCTTGCCCGAGCCGGTCGGCCCGGTGACCAGGATGATGCCGTTCGGCGTGTGCGTCATCTGCTTCCAGCGCGTCTCGTCATCGGGCGAGAAACCAAGCGAGCGCAGATCGCGGACCAGCACCTCGGGGTCGAAGATGCGCATCACCAACTTTTCGCCGAAGGCGGTCGGCAACGTAGACAGGCGCAGCTCGACCTCCTGCCCGGCCGGCGTCCGCGTCTTGATCCGGCCGTCCTGCGGACGGCGCTTCTCGATCACGTCCATGCGCCCGAGCAGCTTGATGCGGCTGGTCATCGCATTCATGACCGCCATCGGGATCTGGTACACCTGATGCAGCACGCCGTCGATGCGGAAGCGCACGATGCCGATCGTGCGCCGCGGCTCGATATGGATGTCCGAGGCGCGCTGGTCGAAGGCGTACTGCCACAGCCAGTCGACGATATGAACGATGTGCTGGTCGTTGGCGTCGAACTGACGGTTGCTCTTGCCGAGTTCGACCAGTTGCTCGAAGCTGGAAAGCCCGGACGTCACGTCGCCCTTGGCCGCCGCCTTCTTGACCGACTTGGCCAGGTTGAAGAACTCGACCAGGTAGCGCGAAATGTCATCGGGGTTCGCCAGCACGCGGCGAATATCCTTGCGCAGAATCGGCCTGAGTTCGGCGACCCATTCGCGGATGAAAGGCTCGGCGGTGGCGATCACGATCTCGCGCGTCGTCACTTGCACCGGCAGGATGCCGAAGCGTCCGGCGTAGGCGCTGGACATGACCTCGGCGACGCCGGTGAAATCGATCTTGAGCGGGTCGATGTGCAGGTAGTCGAGACCGACCCTGCCGGCCAGCCATTCGGTCAGCGCCTCCAGCGTCAGCAGGCGTACCGGCGTTCCCGGCGCGATCCATTTCTGGTCGGCGATGACCACCAGCGGATGCACCTTGACGCCATGCATGCGCCGCTCGACCTTCAGCGCTTCCGCCACTTCCGGCGCGACTAGCCCGTCGGCAACCATCCACTCGAGCACTTCGGACAGGTTCAGACGGTGCTCGTGAGCATTGATTTCATTCATGCGGGGAAATATAGCATGGCATACGTAACGCTTTGTAAGCGCCAGGCCATCCGCTTGCACTCATTTACAATTGCCCTTGGCCCAAGCGGAACATGTGCCTAGAATGAGATCACAGCAACCAACCAGGAGCAACGCATGAAAACCCGTTTGATGATTATCGGAAGCGCACTGATGGCATCCCTGTTCTGTCTGCCGGCAATGGCTCAACCAGTACCGGGCCAAGGCATGGGCCCGAATATGGGTCCGGGCATGGGTCCGGGCATGGGACAAGGGATGGGTCCAGGTATGGGCGGCATGGGTCCGGGCATGGGTCCAGGTGTGGGCGGCATGGGCCGGGGCATGGGCGGCATGCCGCGCGACTGCACGCAAACACCAAACCCTGAAGCCTGCATGGCGCACCAACAGGCCCGCATTCAGGCGCGCGCCGCCTGCCAGGGCACGACTGGTCCTGCGCGCATGGATTGCATGCACGGGCAGATGCAGAACTTCGATTGCGCCAAAGCGGGCAACCCGCAACAGTGCGAAGCGCGCAAGAAGGTTTATCAGGAATGTCAGGGTCAGCCCGCTGGTCCGGCCTTCCGTCAGTGCATGCAGCAGAAAATGCCGCCGGTGAATTGCAGCACGGCGACCGATCCGAAGCGTTGCGAACTCAACCAGAGGGCCCGCGAAGCCTGCAAGAATAGCTTCGGGCCGGAGCACATGGCCTGCCTGCGCGCGCAGTTCCAGGGGACGTAATCCACAGGGGACGGCCAGTCGCCGTCTCCCTTCTTCGCTCAATATCACTGTTCTTGCAAGTGCCGCCCTCTTGGTTCACCATGCGCCTTTCCGCCGGACCGCGTCCGGGGGTTCGTTGTTGTTCCATGGAGGAGGTTCAGGTGTCAAAATACTTAAAGAAATCAGTCGGTTTTTCGCTAGCCGCAGCAATTGCACTGTCGTCCCAGCTGGCCGAAGCACAGCAATACGGCGGTTATCCGGCCTGGAATGGCGGACCGCCGCCGGTCAATGATTACGGTTACGGCGCCAACCCCCGGAATCAGCGTGCCGAACAAGATTCGCCGGCCTCGCTGTTGCGCGAAGGGGTGGAAAAACTCACCCAAATCCTTGAAGGCAGGCCCAACCGGGCGGCGCTGACGTCATATATCGACTCCGAAGTCGCGCCCTGGTTCGACTTCAACTACATGGCCGCATGGGCCGCCGGTCGACGCTTTCAGTACATGAACGAGACGCAACAGGATGAGCTGGTATCACGCATCAAGCAATCGTTCCTCGACAAGATGGTGCAAAAACTGTCCCGCTACGGCGCACAGCGCGCACTATTCCTGCCAGCCCTGGCAGATGGTCCAGGCCAAATGACACTACCGGTTTCGATCGAGAATCCGGGCGGCTATCCATCACACCTCGAGTTTCACATGCGCCAGACCGACAAGGGCTGGAAAGTCATCGATGTATCTGCAAATGGCATGAGCGCGCTGTTGCACTATCGGCAGGTGGTCAACGAAATGATGGGACAACAACGTCCGCCGCAACCACGCTATTGATTGGCTAGCACTCCCGACAAGCACCTTATGGTGCTTGATTCGGCAGTATTCTTCAGGCAATTTTTCTGCCTCCGGGAGGACCGCAAGCCGGTTCGCCCGGTTTTTGCCGTCCCATGCCGGTTGACCGCGCCCCGAAGGCAACGGGGCCTTGGGCTCAAGTACCATTGGGGTGTAACAACCGGCTTTTTTCATTTGCGACAGTGCATTTATAATGCGCCTGTCGCACTGGCAGAAAATTCGGCTGGCATGCGCCACCGCCAACCCGCAAGGAGAAACGCATGAAATCCCCCTTGATGATTATCGCCGGCGCGCTGATGGCGTCCCTCGTCTGCATTCCGGCACTGGCGCAAACCGCAGAAGACCGTGAACTCGCACAGAAGATTTGTGCGGACCAGTCCGGCTCGGCTTTCAAGATATGCGTCAACCAGCAGTTGCGGAACTTCGATTGCACCAACGCCGGCAACCGGCAGCAGTGCGAAGCCCGCAAGAGGGCGTCGCGGCAATGCGCGGGCCTATTCGGCTGGGACTTCCGCCAGTGCACCCAGCGGATGATTCCGGAGATAGATTGCAGCACCTTGCGGGCGAGAGACCGCCAGCAGTGCGAACTGAATCAGAGTGCGTATGTCGCCTGTTCGAAAAAATCCGGCGAAGACCACATGAACTGCCTGCGCAAGCACTTCAGCGGCCAGTAATCACCGATCATCGAGGGCGGTGCCGCGCGGCCTTTTTGTCCTTCCCAGCCGCTTGACCGCGCCTCAAAGGCAACGGTGCCTTGGGCTCAAGCACCTTTTGGGGCTTGGATTCAACCGGTGGATGCAACAGATTGGCTGAATCGTTCAGCGGGCGTTTCGTAGTTTAGTGTTTTCCTTGGGCGCCCATTCAATTTCCTGGCC
>Ga0209048_10000272_pt1 | contig 56619 bp, 54 predicted proteins | sample FrelakmetCRP12CR_FD_187146 | JGI IMG/M metagenome (GOLD analysis project Ga0209048, IMG submission 187146) | Freshwater lake sediment microbial communities from the University of Notre Dame, USA, for methane emissions studies - CRP12 CR (SPAdes)... | ecosystem: Environmental > Aquatic >...
GCTGGAAACGTGACGATGGCAGCCGGACTGAGGGCCAGCGCGAAAGCACTGGAACACCCACCGGAGCCTAAGGTTGGCGCGCCAGTCCTCGACCCTACCAACGATCGAGTTAGCCGGCCGTGCCGGCGTGCACCGAAGGGCGCACGCCGGAGACAGTCCGGTTGAACGTCAGGTGAGGCATCACCTGGCATCGTCGGCATCCGCGGTTGGTGCTGGACACCCCCCCCGTGGTCGGAGATTTCACCGAACACACGCCTGCTTTCGATCCGCGCATGAGTCGCCTTCGGTCCAAGCCCGTCGCATTAGCTCGCGCAACGGGCGCAAGTTCTATTTGCTGCCATGAAACCGGTGCCAGACTTGTGAGCCGACGAACCAATGAAGCCCGCCCGTATCGAATATCGACACCGCCAATGCCGCTGGCACGCGCCAATCCCCTGTCTGAAGAACTATCGCAGAAAGCCAGAGTGCACCGGAACCGACGAATGGGATTCCCGAGACCCAGCGCGTGACCTGATCCGGCGATACTCGTCGCTGGAGTGGGACCCGAATGAACGACAGATAGAAATTCAGCATGGTGACAAGAACACCCGCGACAAGCAGCAGCATTCCGACAGCGTGACGCAGGCTCATCCGATCTTTCTGTCCGCCCAACGTTGAAGTTGAGCCGTGGACCGAGGCTTGCCGAGGGACGTCGGCCCGAGCGACGGGACAGCCATCGGGTCGTTCACCGCGTTGCGTGTCCGCCAAGAGAGCATCCCGTTCAGGCATATCGGCCACAACCAAACCTACGCGTGTCTGCCCAATAGCGGACGCGTTTCCTACTCTGCAGCGTCCTCTGCCCGTTGCGCGCTTTGCTGTGCCTGTTCCATTGCCGTCCCGATCTTCTGCTGCATCTGATCCATTGTCTTCTTGCCCTGCTCGATTTCCTGCTTCTTGGCGACAGCAACAGTCGCAGCGGTAGTGGCGATTTCTAATCCGCAGCCGGAAAGCGCAGTGGCTATGAGGATGGCGATGAAATGTCTCATGAGCACGCTCGCAAACAAGTTCTCGGAGTCAGATTCCTTCAATCCTGTCTACTTGTACACAAAGGCAAAGAATTCGGAAGACCTCGTTCTGCCGAAGAGCGGCCTTGGGCGACGGACGGTCGCGGGGCCGCAGCAAGACCGACTTCACACTCCGTGGGCGGTTCTCGAAGGTCCGCGTTGCTGCACGCGACGGCCAGGATCGGGTCGATCTGCGACTTTGAGCAGGCTCAGCAGGCTGATTCAGACCCGAACCTGCGGCGCAGATCTCGAGCGCTTGGCCCAAGCTCCCTGAACTCTCCGCGCACAGTCCATGAACTGCTGCTGGCACGCAGACGCTCGTCCCCGCTCGATTTTCCCCGGCGCCCGGCGTCCGGGTCGCCTGGTCCGGCGCACTCAGGCGCGGGGGAGCACCCGTGGGTGCCCGCGGGCTGATTCGCGACCTTCAACATCGTGTGAGTCGCTACTACGCGAAGTTGGTTAGGCCACGGTGAATCTCAATCTCACTACAGGTATTGATTCGGCAGATCTTCGCGCTCACCCCGCAGGGATCGTCAGCGCTGGCAGGTTCGGCTTGCCTCCCGTCGCGACCAAGGAGAACGGCAGCATGAGGAAGGCAAACACCCGCATCGACGGGATGTCTCGGTCATCGATCCAGAACCACTGCCACCGGTGCTTCGCCGGGGCGCACGCATCACTAGGCTTCTCGGCCAGGCAGCGCACACGCATGAGCGGAGGCAGCGCGGCCCCTGAAGCATCCGCGAAGACCGGTGCCGGCTCGACCCGCTTCTCCTCGATCTCGTTCTCCCGGACGTCTATGCCGGAGGCGATCTCCGACATGATCTCTAGCAAAATCCCTCCGCAATTTGTGCATTCAATTGGTGAGCGGTCGGGGGATGAGCGTAACCTGCCCGCAGAGCAAGCACCGGCGCGGGACTTGACTACCGCCGGGTCCGTCGACGTCTGCCGCAGCCCGGAAGTGCTGGGCCGCTCGACAGACCCCTCCATTGGATCTTGCCGCCGTCCAGTGCGAAGCGTGGCGGCCGTTGACGCGGCCTGGGTCACGCCGGTCGAGTATCGCTATCGCAGCGGCGGCAGCGCTCCCAACTCCTCGAGGCGATGCCGCCAGATGGCGCGATGTGCGCGCACAGCCCGATGGATCTCCGCCTCGTCGACCGTGATGACGCGCCTGTCGTCCAGCACGACGCGGCCGTCGATGACGCTGTTCATGACGTCATCTGCGCGCGCATAGAAGACAAGCGCCGCGTAGTCCCCATAGAACGGCTGCAGGTGAGGGCGGTCGAGATCGACCACAATCAGGTCAGCCTTCTTGCCGGGCGCGAGCGAGCCGATTTCCGAATCGAGGCCGATCACGCGTGCGGCGCCTACGGTGGCGTACCAAAGCGCATCGCGGCAGTGCATGGCATTCGCATTGCCGGCCAGCAGGCGCAGTGCATTGACGGCGTTGCGCATCGCCTCGAACGGATCGTTCTGCATCCAGTCGGTTGCGAAGCCGGTCGGAATTCCGCGGCGAACGATCTCGGCAAAGCGCGGATACCAACCGCGGCGTGGATAGATCGTTGGACAATGCGCGTAGGCGGCCCCGCTCGCAGCGACGGCGTCGAGATCGGCGTCGGTGGCGAAGCTCAGGTGCGCGACCACCACGTCCGGTGCAAGCACACCGAGATCATGCAGGTATTCAAGCGGGCCGAGCGCGTGGGACCTGCGCACCTCGGCCACCTCTCGGCGCGACTGCGCGGTGTGGATGTGCAGGCCGATCTGCAGGCGATTGGCCTCGGCCCGCAGTTGTCGGTGCAGGTCGGGGGCGCAGGTGTCGCTCGCATGGGGTCCGAGGCGCGCCTGGATACGCCCGCTTTCACGCCCATGCCAGCGCTCGGCGAAGTCGATGCCTTCGCTCAGTCGCTGTTCGCCCAATTCCGGATGATGCGTGTAGTCGTCGAGCGACAACCGCTCGAGGGCAACATCGAACACCTTGTTGGCGATCACCGCCCGCAGTCCGCTCGCCGCGCAAGCCTCAGCGAGAAGATCGGGTGCATACCAGAGATCGTTGATGGTCGTGAATCCCGCGCGAATCATTTCGACGGCACCGGCCCACGAAAGATCCCGCCATTCCTCGCGACCGATCGACTTCTCCACGCGGAATGCGACGTCGTACAGCCCGACCCCCCCGTCGGTATCGTCGGTGCGGCCACGGAAGACGACCGACGCGGTGTGCGTGTGCGCGTTGACGAAACCCGGCAGTACTGCAGTCAACGGGCCCCCGATCTCGCGCCGAGCGCGCCAGGTGCCCGCCGGCGCCCGTGACCCGGCATGGACGATTCGGTCGCCCACAATGGCGACTTCGCCGTCGCGCAGGATTGGCTGGCCCTGCGTCATCGGATAGAGGAATCCCGCCCGCACCAACAGATCGATCTCGCTCATCGCCACCCCGACGGTTGCGACGATGAGAATAGCGCCCTCTCTGTTCCGCAGAGACAGAACTCGCCGTCGGAGCTCGTGCGGGGGGCAGCGCGGGCCGACGGGTGGACGAGGAAGACGATCCTTGGCGAGGCGCGTCATCGCAGGGGGCATCGGCAGAGGTCCCCGCTGATCGACTGCGAGCTATTGTGCGTCGCTGATCTTCAGCAACCGTTCATCGTCGTTGATCGATGCGCTCGGGAGTCGCTGCATGTTGAGCGCAATCAAAGGGGCTGCTGGCACACTTATGGGTTTGTCGCGGTACCTCAGGCGCTAAGACTGCATAATCTAGGCTTTTTCCGCGCCCTGGGGCGCGAGCGGGCGGTTGATCGGTGCCGCTCACCTGTGATGGGAAAGAACAGGGCACCGGCCAGGGTCAATCGCATGGCTCGGCATCTGAGGGGAAGGCATGTGGTGACGCTCAACACCGGCCGAGTCGCGGCGCTTCGCAATTGAAGTGGCCCCACCCAACACGGACACCTGACGACGAACAGGATGGACCATGAAACGAGCGATCGCCCTCACCGCGGCCGCGCTGTGCGCCTCGATCGCGCTGGCGCCTGCCGGCGCTGCCGCGCAGGGCGCGGACGCCTGGCAGTTCCAGGCGAGCCTGTACGCCTACCTTCCGTCCATCGGCGGCCAGACGACCTTTCCTCAGTCGGGGGGAGGCAGCAGCGTCAGCGTCGATGCCAGCACCATCCTCGACAACCTGAAGATGGCCTTCATGGGTTCGCTCGAAGGCCGCAAGGGACTGTGGGGGGCGTTCACGGACATCGTCTACGTGGACCTGGGCAACTCGAAGTCGGACTCGCGCTCGCTCGCCATCGGCGGCGTGGTGCCGGCCGACGCCACCGCATCGGCGGACTACGACCTGAAGGGCTGGGTGTGGACGCTGGGCGGAACCTACCGGGCCGTGTCGAAGCCGGACTACGCGATGGACGTGCTCGCCGGCGCGCGAGTGCTCGACATCCGGCAGAAGCTGGACTGGAGCTTCAGCGGCAACGTCGGCTCGATTGCGCTGCCCGATCGCTCGGGCAGCCGCGAAGCGAGCCTGCAGAACTGGGACGCGATCGTCGGCGTCAAGGGGCGGTATGCCTTCGGCGAAGGACGAAAGTGGTTCGTCCCCTACTACGTCGACATTGGCACGGGCGAATCGCAGTTCACCTGGCAGGCGATGGGCGGGATCGGCTACTCGTTCGGCTGGGGCGATGTCGTGGGCGCCTGGCGCTACCTCGACTACCAGATGAAATCGGGCAAGGCAATCGAGAGCCTGAACTTCAACGGGCCGGCGATCGCCGCCGTGTTCCGATGGTAACTGCGACGGACTGCCGTGGCTCGTGGGTAACGAACGCCGCCGCCGCCGGCGGCACACACTGGGAACGACCCTCATGAGAATCCTCCTGACGATCCTTGCCTCAGCCACCGTCATCGGACTGTGCAGCCCCGCGCTGGCGGCGCCCAGCAAGGCGGAGCAACAGCAGGAAATCCGCAAGATGACCGAAGAGACGCTGACACGCCTGTACAAGGTCACGCCCAGCGCCCGCAAGGCGGTGGAAGGGGCGGCCGGCTACGCGGTGTTCAGCAACTTCGGGATGAAGATCCTGTTCGCCGGCGGGGGCTCCGGAACGGGCCTCGCGGTGAGCAGCAAGCCGAAGCAGGAGACGTTCATGAAGATGGTCGAGGTGCAGGCGGGGCTGGGCTTCGGCGCGAAGAAGTTCCGGCTCGTCTGGGTCTTCGAGAAGCAAGCCGACCTGGACAAGTTCATCAATTCAGGCTGGGAACTGGGCGGGCAGGCGACGGCTGCCGCGCAGATGAGCGGCCAGGGTGCGGAGGTCTTCGCCGGCGCCCTGTCCGTCTCCCCCGGCGTGTGGCTCTACCAGCTCACCGACGACGGCCTCGCGGCCGAACTCACCGCCAAGGGCACCAAGTACTACAAAGACACCAACCTCAACTGAAGAAGGAGTATCCGATGAAAGTGTTCCACACCCTCGTCCTCGCCTCTGCCGTGGCGCTCGCGGCACCCGCATTCGCCCAGACACCGGCAGCGCCCAAGGCCGCATCAACCGCCGCGACGGGCAACTCCGACATGGAGATCCTCAAAGACAAGATCCGGGCCGACAAGAAGCTCCTGGTCTCCGAGAACATGAAGCTCACCGAGGCCGAGGCGAAGGCCTTCTGGCCGATCTACGACGACTACCAGAAACGCCTTGCCGCCATCAACGAGCACACGAAGAAGGTGATCACCGAGTACGCGGACGCCTGGAACAAAGGCGCGCTTGCGGAGGCGACGGCGAAGAAGCTGCGCGACGAGTCGATCGCGATCGAGGAGTCGGAAACGAAGCTGAAGCGCGACTTCGCGCCGCGCCTCGACCAGGCCGTGGGTGCGGCCAAGGCGGCGCGCTACCAGCAGATCGAGAACAAGATCCGCGCCATCATCAAGTACGAGCTCGCCGCGGGAATTCCCCTGGCAGAGTGATCCGTCACCACATCTCGATCGGCAGTGACCTCGGCGGGGCGTTCGCTATGGGACGCCCCGCAAGACATTCGAACTCGTGACCGACCACCATCGATTCGGTCCGCAGTGGACACGTCGCTGCCGTTGTCCTACGGCCGCTGCCACCGAGCAAGAACCAGACGCACCTGATCCTCGACCTGGCGGCGGGCTTCGTGCCGGTCACGCCCGGCGGCGAGCAGATCATCGTAAGGAGTTTCGAGGTGGCGGACATGCGCGACGACTGCAAGTCGTACCGCCTCTTCGTCGAGGCTCTTGGCCGCCGCAGCGCGTCCCACCCGCCCGCGGTACTTCAGGCACGCGTGCTCGGCGATCGTCCGTTGCCTGCCGGCCGGGCAATTCGGAAACTGATCGCGCACGCACCGGGCGAAATCCGCGACATACGCTTGATCCAGTTCAGCGCGCCGCTCGGCCTCGCGCGCCGCGCGGCCCCTGCGCGCGTCCACATCCGCCAGGCATTGCGCTTCCGCCTTCGCAAGTCCGGCTTCCTCGACCAGAACACCCTGCCGTTCGTAGCGCTTGCGCGCTCGGCTCCACTTGAGAACGATGGCGGACAGCGTGGCGTACCGTCGTGCGCGCCGCGTCAGCGCCGTGTCGCCCGATGGGAGGAAGACGAGGTGATCGAGGTCGGCGCAGGACAGGCACAGCGCACCGCGGTCGCCGACGAGGGCGATCCACGCCCCCGTTCCGAGCCGCTGCCTGCACTCGTCGCACACGGACTCGCGTGCCGAGATGAACACCTTCAAATCCTGGGACGCGGTCATCGGCGTCCGCGACGTCCTGTTCATTCGCAGTGCAAACCTGAAACAATCGTCCGGGGGTGAAATGGATCCGGCCGACGCGACCTCCTCGGAGAGACCTTGGCTTTCTGGGCAACGTGGGCGTCCGGAACAAATGGGAGGGTGCCTGTGCGCCACGCCAGCTCCTGAAGCTCGCGCGGCAGCGTGCGTGCATCGACGACGATGCCATTGACCGTGACCATCCAGGCCAGCGGGTTGTCCTGGATCCGGCTCGGCAGGCACCCGGGGCGGGGTCCAGTGGCACGATTGCCAGCATGAGCATGATGGCGCGCGCCTTGGCCGATGCACTCGACTGACGGATGCCGAACAACGCATATCGCGCTCGAGCGCGCAGGTGGGGCTCCTGTGCCGGGTCAAAGAGGAAATTGACGTTGCCCAGCGCGTCCACGACGCCGCACGCCGAGGATCCGGACATGCCCTTGAGCAGGGGTGACGCTCGCTTGCGCGCCCGCGTGGCCGTCAAGCGGCGCGAAGATTCGGCGTGCTCCGCCGTCAGGTGCTGCATGCAATCCTCGTCCGTGATCCGGACCACGGCATCGAATGCGGCTTGGGTCGCACGCGAAATGCCCGGTCGCTCATCGGGTCGTGGCATCGTTGCGCCTCGCTCGTGCGACACACGCCGCACACTGAGGATTCAAGCCTACGGGCCAACGACTCGACCGTGGCCCCTCAGCGTCGGCATTCGGTTGCCCGGCGAAGAGCGCGAGAACGACCCGTCGCGGCCGGTAAAGAATTTCTGGACGAGTGACGGTGACTCCTTGATAACGGCCGATCGCCGTGCCGATTCCTTGTCGGCCAGGACCGGACACCATGGACGGAATCGGCAGCGGCTGTCCCTCGGGGTCTTCCAGACTGAGCCTGCGGTATTCGGACTGCCATCGCGCGGGAAAGCCCTCCGGATCGCGCTCAGCGAGGAACACAGCCAGGTCGAGGACGCTGATCTTTTCGCCGACCGGCTCGGTGGTGCGGTGGGCTTGCCCGAGCACATGGGAAACGCTCGTCCGACTCGAATTGGCATCGGGCCCTGGGGACACGCGGGTCGCCTCGCGCAGACAGGGGCCCGGAAGAACCGGTTGGAAGTATCGCGCGATACGAACGGGGGAACCGCAGCGCTTTGCCGTGTCAGGTGAGGGCCGATTTCGCTATTGACGCAGGGCGACCCGAAGGGGTCTCCGGGCTTGAGGCCTCTCAGGGAGCGATCGCGCAACGCGGCGCCCCCGGCGCAGGCAGATCCGCATCGCCGGCGTCGGTGCCGACAGGTATATTGGGCGACGTTCGGCGCAGAGCCGCCGTGTTGCGCCGGGCAAGCCCTTCCTCCTTGAGCTCACAGGCCCACCGACATGACCTTCGATCTCAGAGCCCGATCGCTGTTCGCTGCAGCACTCGCCCTTTGGTTCACCCTCGCGCAGGCGGCGTCGCAGGCGCCGGTCGCGGCCGAGAACGGCATGGTCGTCACGGCGCACCACCTCGCCACCCACGTCGGTGTCGATGTCCTGAAGCATGGCGGCAACGCGGTCGATGCGGCGGTGGCGGTTGGCTACGCGCTCGCGGTCGTCTATCCCGCGGCCGGCAACCTGGGCGGCGGCGGATTCATGACGATCCAGTTCGCCGATGGCCGCAAGACATTTCTCGACTTTCGCGAGAAGGCGCCCCTGGCCGCCACCGCGAACATGTACCTCGACAAGGAGGGCAATGTCGTCAAGGGTGCGAGCACGCTCGGCCACCTCGCTGTGGGAGTTCCGGGCACCGTGTCCGGTCTTGAGTTCGCGCTGGCCCGGTACGGAACGATGAAGCGCGCTGCGCTGATTGCCCCGGCCATCAAGTACGCGCAGGACGGCTTTGTGCTTGAGCAAGGTGACGTCGACATGTTTCTCACCGCCACCGAGGACTTCAGGAAAGACGCCGCCACCGCGGCGATCTTCCTGAACAACGGCGAACCCTTCGCGGCGGGCCAGAAGATCGTGCAGAAGGACCTTGCCGCGACGCTGAAGCTGATCGGCGAGAAGGGTGAAGACGGCTTCTACAAGGGCCCGGTCGGCGCGGCCATCGTCGCATCGAGCCAGGCCGGCAAGGGCATCATGACCCAAGCCGACCTGGACCAGTACCAGACCCGCGAACTCAAACCGGTCGAGTGCACCTACCGTGGCTATGGCGTGGTGTCGGCGCCGCCGCCGAGCTCGGGCGGCGTGGTCATCTGCGAGATCCTGAACATCCTCGAAGGCTATCCGCTGAAGGAGCTGGGCTTCCGCTCGGCGCAATCGGTCCACTACCAGATCGAGGCAATGCGCCACGCCTACGTGGACCGCAACAGCTACCTCGGCGACCCGGACTTCATCAAGAACCCGCTCGACCGGCTGCTCGACAAAGACTATGCGGCAAAGATCCGCGCGGCGATCGACCCGAACAAGGCCGGTGTCTCGAAGGACATCAAGCCCGGCGTCGCGCCCCATGAAGGCAGCAACACCACGCACTACTCAATAGTCGACACGTTCGGCAACGCGGTATCGGTCACGTATACGCTGAACGACTGGTTCGGCGCCAAGGTCACCGCCGCCAAGACGGGCGTGCTGCTGAACAACGAGATGGACGACTTCACCTCGAAGATCGGGGTACCCAACCTGTATGGCCTCGTGCAAGGTGAAGCGAACGCCATTCAACCCGGCAAGCGCCCGCTGAGCTCGATGAGCCCGACCATCGTCACGAAGGACGGCAAGCCGGTGATGGTTGTCGGCACTCCGGGCGGCAGCCGCATCATCACCGCGGTGCTGCACACCATCATCAACGTGATCGACTACGGCATGAACGTGCAGGAGGCCGTCGACGCGCCGAAGTTCCACCAGCAGTGGCTGCCCGAGACGACCAGCGTCGAGAATTTCGCGCTCAGCCCCGACACCCGCAGGATCCTCGAGGGCATGGGGCATAAGCTGGGCAACCCGCAGCCGGCCAACCACCTCGCGGCCATCCTGGTCGGTGCGCCCGCGCTCGGCGGCAAGCCGGTCGGCAAGAACCGTTTCTACGGCGCCAACGATCCGCGACGCAACACCGGCCTGGCGCTGGGTTACTGATCCATCGTCCGTCGGTCGGTGAGCGAGCGTCGCGACGGGCGATCGCGCCGCCGGGTCGTTTCGTCGCTTGCGGCAGGCGAGGTTGCGCACGTGCGCGATCACGCGTCTTGCCGCAATGGACCGGTCCGCTACCCGAACGGTTGCCCGCGTTCGGCCCGGGGCGCCATCGGTTCGCTTTTCGCTGCGCGCCGCCCCCGATCAAGCCCAGCCGGCGTCCACGACGAACTCCTGCGCCGTCACCATTCGCGCCGTATCGGCGGCCAGGAACAGCACCATGTGCGCAATGTCCGCGCCGACGATGCGCCCGGGGATGCAGTGGTTCTCGTCCATGGCACGCTCGCCCGCCGCGTCGACCCACAACGAGACCTGACGCTCGGTCATGGTCCATCCGGGTACCACGCAGTTGACGCGGATATTGTCACGGCCCAGATCACGTGCCAGGCTGCGCGTGAAGCCGAGCATCGCGGACTTGGCGGTGGCGTAGATCGGCAGCTTGGGCGTCTTGTTCTTCCAGCTGCCCGAGCCGATGTTGACGATGCTGCCGCCGCCCCGGGCGCGCATCGAGGCGAGCACCGCCTGTGTTGCGAAGAAGTGCGGCCGGAGGTTGACGGCGATGCACTCGTCGAAGAACTGGGGCGTGATGTCCTCGATCCGATGGCGCTGGTCGTTCGCGACGTTGTTCACGAGCACGTCGACCCCGCCGGTGCGCCCGGCGAGCTGGGCGATCGCTTCCTGCAGCGCCGGCACGTCGGTCACGTCGCAGGCCTTGAAGAACACGTCGGCGAGCTCGCGGGCCAGGGATCTGCCGGCGGATTCGTCGCGATCGACGAATCCGACTCGGCAACGCTGGCCGGCGAAGGCGCGCACGATGTCGGCACCGATGCCGCTCGCGCCTCCGGTCACGATCACCCCCCGGCCCGCCAGGCTGTTGAAGGTGACGCCCGCGAAGCTGACCTGTGGAACGCTGGCGATGCTCATGGACGGCCGTTCGTGGCGCAAAGCCCGCATCATAGTGTGGCGCGCAATTCGCCGGCGGTCGTCTGATCAGCGCTTCATGCCGGCTCGCGTCGTTGATCTTCAACGGTGCACTTCGGAGATTTCTGCACGGCGCATACGCCGTCGAGCCCGGTCCGCGATGAATCGAGACCGGTCATTGCCGACAAGATCTTCCTGGGACCTGGATGGCCGCGGATGGCCGGTTGCGTGGATTTGCGGCCGAGCCCGTGAGCCGTCGTTCGCGGCGCAAGCCTGATCTTCCAAAGTCCGCGATCGGCGAACCTGGGGAACCGTGTCTGTCGACCCCCTGCGATCGTCGCGCATTGCGTTCGATGGCCGTCATCGATCGGCGTTCGTCGGCAAACCTGGTCCTCGAACAGGGCGCAGTTCGACGCCGTCGGAAGTCGTCTGTCAGGTCGAACTCAGTACGTGGCCACGAGCGCCAGGCGCTCGTCTCCCGCGGGGGGGGGGGCGGCATGGGCTCGTGGCGCCGCCGTCGCTCGCCGGCACGGCCCATGCGTCACCGGTGGCCGCCGGGCACGCGCGCGCCGAGACTCATCGCGACGGCTCGCCCGTTCCCGATTCCGGCCCGCTCCTCCCGGTCCGTTCGACGCTGACGATGCGCAGCTTGAGCCGTCCGATCCAATCGGCAAGCGGCAGCAGTTCTTCCAGCGTCTCACCCTCCACGAGCTTGATGTGCGTCGCATCCGCCGGCACGGTGCCGAAGGTCGGATCGATGGCGATCCAGCGCCCTTCCAGCAGGCTCTCCGCCCACGCGTGATAGAGGAAGCCCTCGCGATCCTCCGAGTACGTGATGCCGTTGGCGACCCGGGTGGGGATGCCGAGCGCGCGCGCAAACGCCGCGTACAGGTACGCGTGTCCCTGGCATTCGGCCTCACGCGTTTGCAGCACGTCGAGCGCGCTCCAGACGTCCGCGGGAGACGTCCGCACATTCTCTTGAATCCACCCAACAAGCCGACCGATCTGCTCCCGCACGTCCGGTGCGTCGCCGGCGATCTTTCGTGCCATGGCGACGATGGTCGGATCCTTGACCGGAACGGGCAGCGTCGGGGCGAGGTAGCGGGCATCGACGCTTGGTGGCGGCAACGTGGCGGAGGGCGCGCGGCCGGCCGGGTGGATCACACAGGCCGTCGCCGCGCCCTCGCGTGTGCATCGCTGGATCTCGTCCGATGGCACCTGGCGATCGGCACCGGCAAGCACGACGCTCATCGTCGTGATCTCGCGCGGCCGGTCGAGCGGGCGTTCCGGGCGCACGAGCACAAAGTCGACGAGCGCCTCGGACTTGCCGAGGCTCGCCGCAGTGAGATAGCTCTTGGCGCGCCGCTCGTCCTCGAGCCCGGAGATCAGCACGCCGTTCATCGCAATCTCGAGCATCGGCTCGGTTCGTGCGTTGATCCAGGTCCGGACCCGGTACCCCTGCATCGCGGTCTCCACCTTGTAGGCCGCGCCCTCGAACAATCGCGTTCGTTCGTAGCCTTCAATGCGCTGGGTGACGTCCGCGATCTTTTGCAGCTCCCCGCTGTAGACGCGATACGCGTATGCCCGCCCGGGCTCGAGGCCGTGCAGGGACGGGTAGAGCGCGATCGCCGATTGAGGATAGAGCGGCCCCTGGACCGGGACCGCTTGGCTCTCCGCCTTGCCCGCCCGCGTCACCGCCACTTCGAGTGCGCCGTCGCGCCGCTCCCCGGTGAGCACCAGGTCGCTGCCGTCGATCGAATACTGGTACCGGAAGCGAACGATCTCGAGATCGTCCCGCACGAGATCCCAGGCCTTGAGGTTGACCCGCTTCTCGTAGCCGGCGAAGCGCAGCACGAACGCCGCTTCCGACTGTATCTCGAATGTGTCAGGCGCCTCCGCCGCAGGCGCGAGCGACAAATGACTGAAGCCGATCTTCTCGCCGTTGAAGACGATCCCCGACCAGTATTCGTGGACCGGCCAGTCGGCGAGTCGGTACTGAGGCGCCACCTGCGGCGCTGGGCCGGCCGGCTCGAAGTACAGGCTCGCGCAGCCGGGCGCGAGCGCGGCGCAGAACAGGACGACACACCCGTGCGCGATCCTTCCGCCCATGTTCAAGTCTACCCATACCGCGCCGGCGCCGCGCCGATCGCTACGACCTCGATCTGTCCTGTCGTAAGCAACTCGCCGTCGACGCCGTGCTGGCGAGCGCGGGCAACCGCGTCGAGCTCATCAGCTGATTGGGAACCCCTCGTTTTGCCTACCGACTCCACCATCGTCGTGAAGGGACCCGGATGGAACGGGCCCTGAACGAGACAGCGCATCACCGGGAGCGTGAAGGGACGGGCGACCGCTCCTCCGGGTTGATGAAATCAAGTACTTGGCTTGTCCCGCACGGCACGAGGCCAAGCGGTCGCGGGTCCGGATCCCACGTCGCATCGCCCGATTGTCCAAGCGCTTGGAGGGATCCCGGTCCCGTCAATCTCCTTCGATTGATCCATCAACGTGCTGCTGGCATTCGGCGGTTCAGAAAGCGGATCAATGCCTGCTGGCCGGCCTTCGCGAGGGGCAGCAGCGTGCACTGGGCCGATATCGCTGAGCGAGACCGATTCGTCGTCAAATGCAGGACAGAACCCGGTGAACGGGCATCAGCGGTCGCTGCGCCGGATCGGAACCGGCGGGCTGAGGGCAAAGCGGATCCGCCACGTCTCCAGTGCCGGCATGATCGATGGGTGCAGTTCGACACCCTGCGCCAATTGCGCGCGCCGCCTTGCCAGCGCCCGCTCGCCGGGCAGGCGCACGGGCGTGCCGGGATCGCGCGCTGGACTGTCGCGACACCGCTGCGCAACATGCTCGATCTGGCGCACGAATTCGTCGCTGCCACCAAAGGCCGCAGGATCGATCGCCTGCACGAAGACGGTGGCGCCCCAGCCTTCCTTGTCGTCGGCGCGTCCGAATCCGGCCAGGGCCCCGGTCAGCCCCTCGATCATCAACGCCAGGGCGTAACCCTTGTGTCCGGCGTCGAGTCCGCCTAACGGCAGGATCGTGCCCGGCGGGTCCGTGGACATCACGGCGGGATCGGCGGACGGCTCGCCGCTCGCGTCGAGCAGCCACGGATGCGCGAAAGTGCGTCCTTCGTCTCGCATGCGCGTGACCATGCCGTTGGTCGTGATCGATGCCGAGATGTCGATCAGGACCGGATCGCGCGCGGTCGGAAACCCCATCGCGAGCGGATTGGGCGTAAACACCGCGCGCGTGCCGCCGAAGGGCGCCACGCTCGCCGAATTGGGATCGGAACTTGCGATCAGCAGCATGAAGCCGTGCTCGGTCGCGCGCAGCAGGTAGGCGGCCAGACAGGCGATGTGGTGGCTGCGCCGGATGACCACGGTTGCGGTACCGAAGCGGCGCGCGCGTTCGACGACGGCGTCGACCGCGCGCGTCACGAGCCACGGGCCCGGCAGTCGCTGGCCATCCCACAGCGCGACGGCAGGGCGATCGTTGACGAGGATGATGTCGCCGTCGACGCGCATCGATCCGCGCTCCAGTTCGCCCAGATAGGCGGCCAGCAGCGCGAGTCCATGCGTGTCGTGACCGAGCAGGTCGCCTTCGAGCAGCACGCCGGCGACAACCCCGGCTCGCTCGCCGTGCAGTCCCGCGCGCTGCAGCAGCGTGGCGGCAAAGTCTCGCAGATCAGCAGCGCGATAGCGATTCATCGAATCAGTACGTCGCGCGCCCGCCGGACAGGTCGAACACCGCGCCCGTTGAGAACGAGCACTCCTCGGTGCTCAACCACGTCACCATCGCAGCAATCTCCTCGACCGTCCCGAAACGGCCGAGCGGGATCTTCGACAGCATGAAATCGATGTGCTGCTGCGTCATCTGCGCGAACATGCCGGTCTTGACCGCGGCGGGCGTCACGCAGTTCACGCGGATGTTCGTCGTGGCGAGCTCCTTGCCGAGCGACTTGGTGAGCGCCACCACGCCGGCCTTCGAGGCGCTGTAGGCGCTGGCGTTCGGGTTGCCCTCCTTGCCGGCGATCGACGCGATGTTGACGATGCGGCCGTAGTTCGCCGCTCGCATCGTCGCAACCAGCGCGCGGTTGCACAGAAAGACGCCGGTCAGATTGACGTCGATCACCTGCTGCCAGGCGGCGAGCGGATAGTCGGCGACGGTCAGGTTCGGCCCGGTGATGCCGGCGCTGCACACGAGGACGTCGATGCGGCCGAAGCGCTTGAGCACCGCGTCGCGCGCCGCCGCGACCTGCGCCTCGTTCGTCACCTCGAGCGTGCGCGTATCGCAATCGGGCCCGACAGTGGCGGCCGCCGTGGCCAGCGCCGGCGCGTCACGGTCCCACAGGCTCACGCGCGCTCCCGAGGCAACCATCCGCTGCGCGATCGCCAGACCGATGCCTGCGGCGCCGCCGGTGATGACCGCGCAACGGCCATCAAGATCGAGTCGGTTCATTCTTCCTCCCGTTTCGCGCCCATGCTTGCATCCGTTGACTATAGCGGCGATCGGAAATTGCTGCCAAAATTGGCCAGACCACTTGACCACGGTGCGCTTGACCGGCCGCGACGGCGCCGTTTGGATTTCCGCGGCGCGGCCACCCATTGCGGCGCGTGCGGGACGGCCGCCGCGCCCAGGAATACTTGGAGGAAGGCGAAGCATGGGGGATGCCAAGGGCGCGGGCCGCAGGAAGCCGCGGCGCAGTCAGGCCTGGTTCGGGCGCGAAGGCAAGATGGGCTTCATCTACCGCTCGTGGGTGAAGAATCGCGGCGTGCCCCACGACCAGTTCGATGGCCGTCCGGTGATCGGCATCTGCAACACCTACTCGGAACTCACGCCCTGCAACTCGCACTTCCGCACGCTGGCCGAGCAGGTCCGGCAGGGTGTGCTGGAAGCGGGCGGCTTTCCGTTGGAGTTTCCCGTGATGTCGCTCGGCGAGACGCTGCTGCGTCCGACGGCGATGCTGTACCGCAATCTCGCCAGCATGGATGTCGAGGAGAGCATCCGTGCCAATCCGCTCGATGGTGTCGTGCTGCTGATGGGTTGCGACAAGACGACGCCGGCGTTGCTGATGGGCGCCGCGAGCGTCGACCTGCCGGCGATCGGTGTCTCCGGTGGACCGATGCTGTCGGGCTGGTACAAGGGCGAGCGAATCGGCTCGGGAACCAACACCTGGTCGCTCAGCGAGGACCTGCGCGCGGGCCGGATCACGCGCGAGGAATTCCACGAGGCCGAAAGCTGCATGCACCGCTCGCATGGCCATTGCATGACGATGGGCACGGCCTCCACGATGGCGAGCATGGTCGAAGCGCTCGGCATCGGCCTGCCGGGCAACGCGGCCTATCCGGCGGTTGACGCGCGCCGCAATCTCATCGCCCGTGAAGCCGGGCGGCGCATTGTTTCGCTGGTGCTGGAGGATGTGCGGATGTCGAAGATCCTCACGCGCGCCGCCTTCGAGAACGCGATCCGCGTCAACGCCGCGATCGGCGGCTCGACCAACGCGGTGATCCACCTGATCGCACTCGCGCGCCGACTCGCCGTGAAGCTGACCCTGGATGACTGGGACGAACTCGGCCGTGGCGTGCACACGCTCGTGAACCTGATGCCGAACGGCAAGTACCTGATGGAGGACTTCTGCTACGCGGGCGGGCTGCCTGCGGTGATCCGCGAACTCGGGGAAAGCGGGCTGCTCAGGCGCAAGGCGTTGACGGTCAACGGGCAGACGATCTGGCAGAACAGCCGCAAGGCCGAAAACTACAACGCGGACGTGATCATGCCGATGGCGCGTCCGTTCAAGAAGGACACCGGCATCGCGGTGCTGCGCGGCAACCTGTGTCCCGACGGCGCGATCATCAAGCCGTCGGCCGCGACACCGAAGCTGATGAAGCACAAGGGACGCGCGGTGGTGTTCGAGGACATCGACGATTTTCATGCCCGCATCGACGATCCGCGCCTGCGCATCGACGAGAACTCGGTGATGGTGCTGAAGAACTGCGGGCCTAAGGGCTACCCGGGCATGGCCGAAGTCGGCAACATGCCGCTGCCGCCACGTTTGCTGAAGAAAGGCGTCAGCGACCTCGTGCGCATTTCGGACGCGCGCATGAGCGGCACGGCCTACGGAACGGTTGTGCTGCACGTGGCGCCCGAGGCGGCGGCGGGTGGGCCGCTGGCGCTGGTGCGCAACGGCGATCTGATCGAACTCGATGTGGGGCGGCGTCGGCTGCATTTGCACGTGAGCGACAATGAGCTCGCGCGCCGCCGTGCCGGGTGGAAACCACCCCGGCCGCCGATGGCGCGCGGCTATACACGGCTGTACGTCGATCACGTGAACCAGGCGCACGAAGGTGCCGACTTCGATTTCCTCGTGGGCGGAAGCGGTTCCGCCGTCCCCAGGGACAACCACTGAGCCCGGCGGCCGTGCGCGCGCTGATCACCGACCACGATTTCCCGGACCTTGAACTCGAGCGCGGTGTCTTCGGCGACGCCGGCATCGAATTCGCGGTCGCCCAGTGCCGCAGCGAAGACGAACTGATCGACGCCGCGCGCGGCTGCGATGCCCTGCTGCTGCAATATGCGCCGCTCACCGAGCGCGTGCTCGTGGCGCGCCCCGAGATTGGCATCGTCAGCCGGCTGGGTGCGGGCTTCGACACGATCGATACGGCCGCCTGCCTGCGGCACGGTGTGTGGGTTGCCAATTCGCCCGACTACGGCGTGGGGGAAGTCGCCACGCATGCGCTGGCCATGGCATTGGCGCTGCTGCGGCATCTGGCGATCTATGACCGCGACGTGCGTGCTGGCCGCTGGCATTACCTGTCGCCGGGAAAGATCCGTCGCGCTGCCGAGATGACGGTCGGCATCCTCGGGCTGGGCCGCATCGGCAAGCGCTTTGCGCACCTGGCGCGCAACTGCTTTGCGCGGGTGATTGCCTGCGATCCGTACCTGATCGACGGCGATTTTCCGGCGTACGTGGAGCGCGTCGCGCTGGCTGCGCTGTTCGAACAGGCCGATGTCGTGTCGTTGCACGTGCCGTTGAACGAAGAGACGCGCGGCATGGTCGACGCGTCGCTGCTGCGACGGATGAAGCGCGGCAGCTGGCTGGTCAATACCGCGCGCGGCGCGGTGGTCGATGTCGATGCCCTGGTCGCCGCGCTGGAAGACGGCGCGCTCGATGGTGCCGCCCTCGATGTGCTGCCCACCGAGCCGATCGCGGTCGACCACGCGCTCGCGCGCCATCCGCGCACGCTGCTCACGCCGCATGCGGCGTTCTACTCGGCCCAGGCGGAGATCGAACTGCGACGCAAGGCGGCGTTGAACATCGTGCAGTGGGCGCAGACCGGACGCCCCATGTATCCTGTGGTGCAGGGGACGAAGAGCCCCCGTCAACGGACGCCGAAAGCGGAGACAGTCTGAGATGGCGCGGGTCGCGATTCGCGGAGTGGCGAAGCGCTTTGGCACGACCAAGGTGATTCACGGGGTCGACATCGACATCGACGACGGCGAGTTCGCCGTGCTCGTCGGCCCCAGCGGCTGCGGCAAGACCACGCTGCTGCGCATGATCGCCGGGCTGGAAGAGATCACCGAAGGCGAGATCCTGATCGGCGAGCGCGTGGTCAACCGCGTGCTGCCCAAGGAGCGCGATATCGCGATGGTGTTCCAGAACTATGCGCTGTATCCGCACATGACGGTGCGCGACAACATGTCGTTCAGCCTGCGGCTCGCCTCCGCGAGCCAGGCGACGATCGACGAGCGCGTCGGCAAGGCGGCCGAGATTCTCGGGCTTGGCGGACTGCTCGACCGTTATCCGCGCCAGCTCTCGGGCGGACAGCGGCAACGGGTTGCGATGGGGCGCGCCATCGTGCGCAATCCGCAGGTGTTCCTGTTCGACGAGCCGCTGTCCAACCTCGACGCCAAGCTGCGCGTGCAGATGCGCACCGAGATCAAGGAGCTGCACCAGAGGCTGAAGACGACCTCGATCTACGTCACGCACGACCAGATCGAAGCGATGACGATGGCCGACAAGATCGTCGTCATGAAGGACGGTGTGGTCGAGCAAAGCGGTGGCCCGCTCGATCTGTACGACCGGCCGGTGAACACGTTCGTTGCCGGCTTCATCGGCTCGCCGGCGATGAACATGGTGCCGGGCGTCGCCCGCGTGGCCAATGCAGCGATGCGGGTCGAGTTTGCCGACGCGAGCACGCTGCCCCTGCCACGCGGCGCGCGCGCCGCTGACGGCCAGCAGGTTCTGTACGGCATCCGCCCCGAGCATTGCGGGGTCAACACCGCGCCGGGATTGCCGGCCGAGGTGATCGTCGTCGAGCCGACCGGTGCCGACACCCAGCTCTACTGCAAGTACCAGGGCCAGGAAATCACCGCGACGGTGCGTGATCGCACCGACTGCCGCCCGGGTGACAAGGTCCAGCTGTCGCCGGACCTGGGACGTGCACATCTTTTCGATGCGACGAGCGGAGTGCGACTCGTCGCCTGACCGCCGCCGGAAACCTCTTCCCTAACGCTCACCGAAGGAGACACTCATGAGCAAGATCGAACGCCGGGACATCCTGAAGGCATCGGCCACGGCCGCCGCGGCGGCGACCGTCGGCCCGCTCATCTGGGTCAAGGACGCCAGCGCGCAATGGAGCAACCAGCCGGAGAAGGGCGCCAAGCTGCGCGTGCTGCGCTGGAAACGCTTCGTGCAGGGCGACGAGGACACCTATCTCGCCAATGCGAAGAAGTTCAGCGAGAAATACGGCGTCGACGTTCGCGTGGACAGCGAAAGCTGGGAGGACGTGCGGCCGAAGGCGGCCGTGGCCGCGAATGCCGGCGCAGGTCCCGACATCATCCTGTCGACCAACGACGACGCGAACCTCTACCCCGACAAGCTCGTCGACATGACGGACGTGGCGACCTACCTCGGCAAGAAGTACGGCGGCTGGTACCCGGTGTGCGAGCAGTACCTCAAACAGGGCAACAAGTGGATTGGCATCCCGCTGGGTTGTGCCGGCAACGCGATCGTCTACCGCGAGAGCCAGGTCAAGGCGGCGGGCTTCGAGAAGTTCCCGCGCGACATGGACGGCTTCCTTAAGCTCATGAAGGCGCTCAAGGACAAGGGCACGCCCGGCGGGTTCGCGCTGGGGCACGCGACGGGCGACCAGGCCTGGGCACACTGGCTCTTCTGGGCCTTCGGCGGCAGGCTCGTCGACGAGAAGAACCGCGTCGTGCTCGATAGTCCCGAAACACTGCGCGCGCTCGAGTTCGCCAAGGAGTTGTATCCAACCTTCATCCCCGGGACGCTGTCGTGGCTCGACCCGAACAACAACAAGGCCTTTCTCGACAACCAGATCAGCGTCACCGCCAACGGCATCTCGATCTACTACGCCGCGAAGACGTCGCCGGACGCCAAGCTGCAGGAAATAGCGAAGGACATCCAGCACGCGAACTTCCCGATCGGCCCGGTCGGCGTGCCGACGGAGTTCAACCTCTTCCTGAACCAGATGGTTTACAAGTATTCGAAATATCCGAAAGCCGCCAAGGAGTTCATCCGCTTCATGATGGAGGAGGAGCAGTTCTCCCCCTGGATGCAGGCGTCGATCGGCTACGTCTGTCATCCGCTGGTGGCATACGAGAAGAACCCGATCTGGACCGTCGATCCCAAGCACACGCCGTATCGTGAGTCGATGAGGGTAATGCGTCCCATCGGCTATGCGGGGCAGATGGGCTACGCATCGGCCGGGTGCATCGCCGATTTCATCGTCCTCGACATGGTGGCCGAGGCCGCAAGCGGTTCGAAGCCGCCGAAGGAAGCGGCCGAGCGCGCGCAGAAGCGGGCGGAGCGCTATTACAAGGTCTGAGGGCGCGGACGAGCTTGCGCCGCCCCCTCGTCTGCCGGTTCGAGCGCCGCTGATTGTTGCGAATGACGGCATTTTTTCAACGCCTCAGTAACGACCGCAACCTGCTCGGGTTGCTGTTCATGCTGCCGGCGGCCGTCATTTTGCTGGTCTTCCTCACCTATCCGCTGGGGCTGGGGACGTATCTGGGCTTTACCGACGCCAAGATCGGCCGCGGCGGACAGTGGATCGGGATCGAGAACTTCGTTTTCCTGTGGGGCGACGAGGTCACGCGGCTGGCGCTGTTCAACACGCTCTTCTACACGGTCGTTGCCAGCGTCATCAAGTTCGCACTCGGCCTGTGGCTCGCGTTGCTGCTGAACAAGCACCTGCCGTTCAAGGCGTTCGTCCGCGCGATCGTGCTGTTGCCCTTCATCGTTCCCACCGCGTTATCCGCGCTCGCTTTCTGGTGGATCTACGACGCCCAGTTCTCGATCATCAGCTGGACCCTGACGCGCCTGGGTCTGATCCATGGCTACATCGATTTTCTGGGCGAGCCGTGGATGGCACGGTTCTCGACCATCGCGGCCAACATCTGGCGCGGCGTGCCATTCGTGGCGATCTGTCTGCTCGCGGGGCTGCAGACAATCTCGCCGTCGTTCTACGAGGCGGCGAGCCTGGATGGCGCCACCGACTGGCAGCAGTTCCGTTTCGTGACGCTGCCGATGCTCACACCGATCATTGCGGTGGTGATGACGTTTTCGGTGCTCTTCACGTTCACCGATTTCCAGCTGATCTACGTGCTCACGCGCGGCGGGCCGCTGAACGCGACGCATCTGATGGCCACGCTGTCGTTCCAGCGCGCGATTCCAGGCGGCTCGCTCGGCGAGGGTGCGGCGATCGCCACGGCGATGGTGCCCTTCCTGCTCGCCGCGATCCTGTTCTCGTATTTCGGTTTGCAGCGCCGGGCCTGGCAGCAGGGCGGGGATGACAAATGAACGAAGCCAGCGCCGCCGCCGCCACCGATTCGCAAGGGATGACCTACCTCGTATCGCTGCCACGCCGGGTGGTGACGATCTACTTGCCGCTGGCGGTCTTCCTCTTCGTACTCCTGTTCCCTTTTTACTGGATGGTGATCACGGCGTTCAAACCGAATGAGGAACTGCTGTCGCGCGAAGGCAACCCGTTCTGGGTGATTCACCCCACCTTCGCGCACATCAAGAAACTGCTGTTTGATACCGCCTACCCCGAGTGGCTGTGGAACACGATCCTGATCTCGGTCGTTTCCACCGTCTTGTCGCTCGTGTGCAGCGTGCTCGCCGCCTACGCGATCGAGCGGCTGCGTTTCCGTGCCGCGCGCTACGTCGGGATGAGCATCTTTCTTGCGTACCTGGTGCCGCCGTCGATCCTGTTCATTCCTCTGGCGGCCATCATCTACCAGTTGCAGCTGTTCGACACGCGGCTGGCGCTGATCCTCACCTATCCGACCTTCCTCATCCCGTTCTGCACCTGGCTGCTGATGGGCTACTTCCGCACCATCCCGTTCGAGCTCGAGGAGTGCGCGCTGATCGATGGCGCATCGCGTTGGCAAATCCTGGTGAAGATCGTGCTGCCGCTCGCGGTGCCGGGTCTGATCTCTGCCGGCATCTTTGCCTTTACGCTGTCGTGGAACGAGTTCATCTACGCGCTGACCTTCATCTCCTCATCGGAGGTGAAGACCGTGCCGGTCGGCGTCGTGACCGAACTGGTCGAAGGCGACGTCTATCACTGGGGCTCGTTGATGGCCGGCGCGCTGCTCGGCTCGCTGCCGGTGGCGATCCTGTACTCATTCTTCGTCGAGCACTACGTGTCGGGGATGACGGGCGCGGTCAAGGAGTAGCCCTCGCCGATCCGACTTCGGCAAAATGTCGCAACTCGATGGGATGCGCTCGTGTCTGCTTCACCATTTTCGCCGCCGCAACGCTTTGACGATCCGGTCGCTGCGCTGGCGCAGGCGCGGGCGATCTATCAGCAGTCGATCGAGTACCTGCGCCATGCGCTGGACCGCTTCGTCGCCGGGCAGGATCCTGCGCAGCGTGTCCGCGCCTGCTATCCGTTCGTGCGTATCCGCATCGATACGGTCGCGCGCGCCGACTCGCGCCTGAGTTACGGCTTCGTCGCCGGGCCGGGCACCTACGAGACCACGCTCACGCGACCGGACCTGTTCGGCAACTACTACCTCGAGCAGTTCCGCCTGCTGCGCGACAACCACGGCGTCTCGCTCGAAATCGGCACCAGCAGGCAGCCGATAGCGGTGCACTTTTCCCTTGGCGACGAGAACTATTTCGAAGGCGCTCTGCCGCCCGAACGGCGCCTGCTGATGCGCGACCTGTTCGACCTGCCCGACTTGGGAAACATGGACGACGGCATCGCCAACGGCACGTTTGAGCCTCGCGGCGGGGAACCGCTGCCGCTCGCCCTGTTCACCGCGCCGCGTGTTGACTATTCGCTGCACCGGTTGCGCCACTACAGCGGCACGGCGCCCCAGCATTTCCAGAACTTCGTTCTCTTCACCAACTACCAGTTCTACATCGACGAGTTCGTTCGCCTCGGCCGCGAAATGATGGCCGATCCCGATCCAGCGAGTCACGAATACATCGCCTTTGTTGAACCGGGCCACGTCGTCGCGCGGCGCGCCGGGCACACGGCCGAGCCCGGCGATGCCCCAGGTGGGGTCCCGCCGCGCCTGCCGCAGATGCCCTCGTATCACCTCGTGCGCAGCGATGGCGCCGGCATCACGATGGTCAACATCGGCATCGGGCCCGCCAACGCCAAGACCATAACCGACCACATCGCGGTGCTGCGTCCGCACGCGTGGATCATGCTCGGCCATTGCGCGGGCCTGCGCACGACGCAGCAGCTGGGTGACTACGTGCTCGCCCATGGGTACGTGCGCGAGGATCACGTGCTCGACGAGGACTTGCCACCGTGGGTGCCGATCCCGGCGCTGGCCGAAGTGCAGCTCGCGCTGGAAGCGGCGGTGGCCGACATCACGCAGTTGCAGGGCTACGAGCTCAAACGCATCATGCGCACCGGCACGGTGGCCAGCACCGACAACCGCAACTGGGAACTGCTGCCGCAGCAAACGCCGCTGCGCCGCTTCAGCCAGAGCCGCGCGATTGCCCTCGACATGGAAAGCGCAACGATCGCTGCCAACGGATTCCGCTTCCGTGTTCCCTACGGCACGCTGCTGTGCGTGAGTGACAAGCCGTTGCACGGCGAGATCAAGCTGCCAGGCATGGCGAACCAGTTCTATCGGGAGCGCGTGGATCAGCACCTGCGCATCGGCATGCGCGCGATCGAGCTGCTGCGCCAACAGCGGCCGGGACAGTTGCACAGCCGCAAGCTGCGCAGCTTTTCCGAGGTCGCATTCCAGTAGACGCGATGGATCGCGTCGCCGCCGTTGAAGAGCATCCCGCACCATGAACCGGTGGCTCGCGGTTTTTTGCCTGATCTTTGCCGCGCCGGCCCGGCCGGCCTGCTTTCGGGCGCGCAGCTCGCACGCGCCGGCATCGACAACGTCCTCATCGAACGTCGCAGCGCGGCCCATGTTCTGGGACGCATCCGCGCCGGCGTGCTGGAGCAGGTGACGACGGGACTGCTGCAAGAAGCGGGCGCGGCCTGGCGTCTGCAACGCGAAGGCCTGCAGCACGAAGGCATTGAGCTGCGGCTTCAGCGGCAAACGGCATCGGATTGACTTGTCTGGGCTCACGGGCGGCAAGCACGTGACGATCTACAGCCAGACCGAGGTGACGCGTGACCTGATGGAGGTGCGCGCCGCGGCGAGACTCACGTCGGTCTACGAGGCGGCCGGCGTCGCGATCAGCGATTTCGACCGCACGCGGCCACGCGTGGGCGATCGGAAAGACGGCAAGCCGCACGAGATCGATTGCGATTTCATCGCCGGCTGCGACGGGGTTCAAGGCGTAGTCGGAGGAGCGTGCCCGCCCCGCGCGATCAAGACGTACGAGCGTGTGTATCCATCCGGCTGGCTCGGCGTGCTCTCCCGCACCCCGCCCGTGTCGAAGGAGTTGATCTACGCCGACCATGCGCGCGGCGTCGCTTTGTGCAGCATGCGTTCCATGACGCTGTCGCGCCATTACGTGCAGTGCTCGGTCGACGATCGCGTCGAAGGCTGGCCGGACGAACGCTTCTGGGACGAACTCAGGCAGCGCCTCGACGAGGGGCCGCGCAGCGCCTGGTCACCGGCGCATTGATCGAAAAGAGCATCGCGCCACTGCGCAGCTTCGTCGCCGAGCGGCTGCGTTTCGGCCGCCTCTTTCTCGCCGGCGATGCCGCGCACATCGTGCCGCCGACCGGTGCCAAGGGACTGAATTTCGCGGCAGCCGAGGTGGGTCGGCTGGCGCGCGCACTCGCCGAGTTCTACGAAGGAAGATCCACCGCGGGCATTGACGCCTATTCAAGCCAGTGCCTTGGTCGCGTGTGGAAGGCGCAGCGCTTCTCCTGGTGGCTGACGTCGCTGATGCACCAGTTTGCCGACACCGGCGAGTTCGCTCGGAAAATGCAACTGGCCGAACTCGAGTACCTGGTGGGTTCGACCGCCGCGCAGGCCGTCCTGGCGGAGAACTACGTCGGAGTGCCGCTGCCGTGACAAACGTGAAGGCGACGCAAGAATTCGTGTGACGTGCGCGGCAATCTCGACTGCGGATCCTCCTGGCCATCGACCGCGCCGGAGGCGAACGCAGGTTGCGCCCCGGTCCCGCTCATCTGCCGTCGGGTGGGCGCCAGGCGCGCGGCCGGTCGACGGCGTTCGTCGCAGGCGCGCCGTGTTCGTCGTCGGGCAGGTCTTCCAGGGAAGGTTCCGGTGCGGGCCGGCGCTTCTACGGCGCGACGCGCGCCGGCCCGAGGTCGAGCCACGTGCGCACGGCGGCAACGATCTTCGGCGCATCGACGCGCGCCTCGGCCTCGAGCGTTGGCGCGTAGCCGACCGGAATGCGCGGGGCGCCGAGGCGCCGCACGGGGCAACCCAGGCGTTCGGCCACCGTTGCCACGACTTCGGCGCCGAAGCCGGCCACCTGTACCGCCTCGTGCGCGACGAGCAGTCGCTTCGTGCGCGCGCAGCTGGCCAGCACCGCATCGCGATCCCACGGCCACAGGGTGCGCAGGTCGATCACTTCGCACGACACGCCCTCGGCGGCGAGCACCTCGGCGGCGGTCAGCGTTTCATGCAGCGTGCGCGACCAGGTGACGATCGTCAGGTCGTCTCCTGCGCGCGCGATGTGCGCCTTGCCCAACGGCACCGCCCGTTTCGTATCGACCGTGCCGCGCTGGCCCCACAGTTCCTTGTGTTCGAGGTAGACGACCGGATCACCGCTGGCGAGCGCGGCGACGAGCAGTCCGTGGTTGTCCTGCGCTGTGGCGGGACAGGCCACGACCACGCCCGGCAGATGCGCGAACCATGCTTCGAGGCTTTGTGAATGCTGCGCGGCCGACGCCGTCCAGATGCCGATCGGCATCCGCACGACCACCGGCACGCGCCCCTGTCCCCCGAACATGTAGCGGTTCTTCGCGGCCTGGTTGACCAGTTCATCCATCGCGCACAGCGCGAAATCGATCACGCGCATCTCGACGACCGGACTCAGGCCCGCAAGCGCCATCCCGACGGCGGCGCCCATGATGTTGGCCTCCGAGATCGGCGTGTCGATCACGCGTGCGGTGCCAAATCGTTGCTGCAGCGTCTGGCCGTCGAGCATGTATTGACCGAACACGCCGCCGCGTCCGAGATCTTGCCCCAGCGCGACGATGCGTTCGTCGGCCTGCATCGCATCGGCGAGTGCGGTGGCCGCTGCCTGTGCGTAGGTGAGGGTCGTGCTCACCGCCAGCGTCCTTCGCCGGTGGTCAGCACGTCGCGATAGGCCGCGGACGCATCGGGCCACGGCGCAGATTCTGCCGCTGCGAGCGCGGCGTCCACCTCTGCTTTGGCTTCGGCATCCATGCGCGCGGTGTCGTTGCCGGCGCCGAGTTCCGCCAGCGCCGCGCGCGCACGGACGAGCGGATCGTCCTGCCGCGCGCGCGCCACTTCGTCCGGATCGCGATAGCGGCCCGGATCGATGGAGATGTGGCCCTTGAAGCGATAGGTAATCGCGTGCAGCAATGCGGGCCGTCCGCCACGCACTTCGCGCGCGAGCTGCGCGGTGGCGCGATCGACGGCCTCGACATCGTTGCCGTTCACCGTCTGCGTCACGAGTCCCAGCGCTGCAGCGCGCGCCGCCGCGCCATTCCCGGCGGTCATCGCATGCGTCGGCGTGGTGGCGGCGATGCGGTTGTCTTCACACACGAACAGCACCCGCAGGCCGTAGACCTGTGCCCAGTTCAGCCCCTCGAGAAACGGGCCGCGGTTGATCGCGCCGTCGCCAAAGATGCAGGCGACCAGCGCGTCCTTGCCCTGCAGCTTCAGCGCGTGCGCCGCCCCGGTGGCGATCGGAATGCCCGCGGCCACGACACCATTGGCCCCGAGCATGCCGACGCTGAAGTCGGCGATATGCATCGAGCCGCCCTTGCCGCCGTTATATCCGGTCGCGCGGCCGAATAGTTCGCACATCATGCGCGTCATGTCGGCGCCTTTGGCGAGCGTGTGGCCGTGACCGCGATGGGTCGACGTCAGCAGGTCCGTGCGTGCGAGATTCGTGCATACGCCGGCGGCGACGGCCTCCTGCCCGGTCGACAGATGCAGCGGCCCGCGGACGCGCGCCGGCGTGTTCGATGCCTCGATGCCCCATGCCTGCACACCTCCCTGGCTCGCGGCCTCGGCCGCATCCTCGAAGGCGCGGATGCGCGCCATCGTGCGATAGAGGAGAAGAAGGCGTTCGCGCCGATCGTGGCTCGGCGCACGCAAATGGTCAGGGGTAGCCATGGCGGGAGGCGTATTTTGCACGCGCGCACGCAGGCCCCCGCAGCGCCACGCGTGCCGGCCGGTGGCCAGTCGCAGACACGAAACGCGCTCCGCGATGGCGGTCTGCCTTCGAGCCTCCGGGATAGCGCCCCACGGGCCGGACGCACGGTCAGGCTAGGGCGCGCGGCCTGACTGACCGACGGTGCGCTTCTTCGCCGCGCCGGTTCTTGCCGCTTTTCCCGCGGGCGCGCCCCGGCGGCTCGCTCTGCGCGTCTTCTCGACCAGTTCATCGAGCGCCGCGGCGAGCGCAGCCGACAGCTCGCGCGCATCCGGCACCGCGTTGCGAGCGGTGGTGAAACCAAAGCCCATCGCACCGGCGTAGCTCATCACGGTGATGTTGAGCCCCACGCCGTGCTCGGGAATCGACAGCGGCCAGTACGTGCTCATGCGCGCGCCGGCCGCGTACAGCGGCACCTGCGGTCCGGGGACGTTCGAGATCACGACGTTGGCGATCGGCGGGATCGCGTCGGCGATATGGGCGCGGCCGTACAGGGACGCGAGCCCGTGCAGCACCCAGGGCACGGTGATCGTTGGAAAATCCGTCGGCAGCACGCCGCGCGCGCGCCTGGCGAGTTCCTTGATCGCGCCGGCCGCATCCCGGATCGCGTGCAGCCGCTTGATCGGGTCGGCGATGTGCGTGTTGAGGTTGACGAGGCTCATGGTCGCCTGGGTCGTGTACTCGGTGTTGCCCGGGTCGCGCAGCGAAATCGGCATCGCCGCGATCAGCGGTTTCTTCGGAATGCCGCCGTGATGCGCCAGGTAGCGGCGCAGCGTGCCGCTGCATAACGCGAGCACGATGTCGTTGAGCTTCGCCTCATGCCCGACGGCAAGTTGCTTGAGCACATCGAGCGGAATCGACCGCGCCGCAAATCCTCGCTCGCCGCTGATGGCGACATTGATCGGCGTCTTCGGTCCGAATGAAAAGTTCTGGCCCAGCCGGCCCTTGGGCGCGCCCGGGGTGGCCTTGAACAACCCGGCCAGCGTGCGCACCACATCCGGCAGGTGTCGAGCGAGCTTGATGAACTGGCTGATGTCATGCTTCAGCGCCGCCGCGGCCAGCTCGCCCGTGCCCGGGTGCTCGGCAGGGCGCGCGGACTTCGTGCTCGCCCGGCCTGGCGGCCGCGCGCTGGGCGTGATGTCGAACAGCGCCTGTGCCAGCAGCACGCCGGCCTGGCCATCAAGCACCGCATGGTGGACCTTGATGTAGTACGCCGCCTGTCCGCCCTGCAGTCCATCAAAGACGTACAGGCGCCAAAGCGGCCGGCTGCGGTCCAGCAGTTCGGAATGCAGGCGCGCGGCCGCGTCTTCGAGTTGCGCCTGCGTACCCGGACGCGGCAGCGTCACGCGCTGCACGTGGTAGTCGAGATCGACGCGATCTTCGGTGACCCACACCGGGTTGGCAAACTGCAGCGGCATCGGTGCCAGCTTGCGCGTGAATACCGGCGCCAGCTGCAGTCGCTGGCGCATCTGCCGCTTGATCGTGGCGTAGAAGTCGCTCCCGTATCCCGGCGGAAGGTCGAACAGGTGCAGCGACCCCACATGCATCGGCGTCTCAGGAGTCTCCAAGTGCAGGAATGCGCCGTCCAGTCCGCTCAGGGCTTTCATCATCTGTGTGTCCGCGCGCGCCAACGCGCCCGGTCAAGAGCATGAAGCGAATTATTCGCCGATGAATTGCGCCGGATCAGTCGGCCGACGATGACGGCGTCGCGCGGATGTAGAAGCATTACCCCATTTCGCACCGGCCTTGATATGGTCTGGGCGAACGACCCAGGACAACGGGCGAAAATTCGCTGCAACGCAGACATTGGTGGCTGAACCGTCATCGTGGCTCGAACCCGAAACATGGTCACCCGACACCCGCACCAGGGCGAACCGCACTGGCTGTACCAGTTCACCGAGTGGCGCGGGCTGCTCGAGATGGCGACGTTGCCGTATTCGTTGCCGGCGCTGGCGGCCGCGCCGCGCGGCGACGGCCATCCGGTGCTGCTGCTGCCGGGCTTCATGGCCGAGGAGGGCACGCTGTTCGCGCTGAAGTTCTTCCTGCGCCAGCGTGGCTACGACGTGCAGTCGTGGGGCTTCGGGCGCAACGTGGGCTTTCAGCGCCGGCACGCCAAGGCGCTCGAACAGAAGATCCGCTACATGCACCACAAGGCCGGCCGCAAGGTGAGCCTGGTCGGCTGGAGCCTGGGCGGACTGTTTGCGCTCTACAGCGCACATCAGGCGCCCGAGTGCGTGCGTTCGGTGATCACGCTGGGCAGCCCGGTCAGCATCGATGCCCCGGGCAGCAAGTCACCGCCGCTGGTGCGGGCGCTGTATCGGGTGATCGCGCATCCGATGGGCCCGGACGCCCATTCGATGCTGCCGCGGACTCGGCAACTGCGTGCGCGCAAGTTGTCGCCGGTGCCGACGAGTTGCCTGTATTCGCTCACCGACGGCGTGGTGCCGCCTCAGGAAGCGACCATCGACGGCGATCCGAAGCGGCACGAGAACATCCGCGTGCTCGGCAGCCACGTGGGGCTGGGCTTCAACGCGATCGTCATGTACATCGTGGCCGATCGGCTCGCACAGCCCGAAGGGCAATGGCGGCCATTCAAGCCGCAAGGCGTCGCAGGGAAGCTCTACCGGCTGATGGTGCATGAGCCCGTGCCGGCTTGACGGCTTTCTTCGCCCCGTTCTTGACACCCCGCGCAGGTCTTGGCCGCTGAGCACGTTTGGCGGCGGCGAGGTACTCCTGAAAACTGTCGCGGATGCATTGCGCGAACGCTTCCGGGTCAGGGATCAGCTCACGGCATGACGTGGGCGAGATCACGATGCGCCCGTCGTAGCTTGTCACCGCAAACACGAGCCCCATGCCATCGGCGATCGGCATGATGGCCGAGAAGTACGTCATGCGTGCCCCGCACAGGAACAGCGGCACCGACGGCCCCGGCACATTGGTGATCGTGCAGTTGGCGAGCGGCGCGCGTCGGCCCATGCCGAGCGATACGCGATGCATCATCTTGCTCGTCAGCGCCAGCGTGGCCGCGGGCGCATGCTGGCCGATGTCGGTCAGCTCGCGTGCGCCGACCGCACGCGCCACCGCGTCCGACGTGCGCGTCTGCCCGTGAATCATGTGCAGGCGTTGCACCGGATCGGCGACATGGGTGCCGAGTTCAACGTGCAGCCACGACACTGCCGGCCGGCTGCCGCGCGCGGCATCGGCATCGCGGATGTAGATCGGCGCGATCGTCGTCAGGCTCGCATCGGGCAGTTCCTCTTCCGCCTCCAGATACCGGCGCAGCGCGCCGGCGCAGACTGCCAGCACGACATCGTTGACGGTCGCACCGGCGACCAGCGTGCGGATCTGCCTGAACTCATCCAGCGTAAAGCGGCGCGTCTCGAACACGCGGTGCGGCGAGACGACCGAATTGAAGCGCGTGACCGGCAGGTGCTCGGGTCGCAGCAGGATCTCGCGCGCCAGGCCCAGCGCCGCCGGCGTGACACGACGGATCGCGCGGCTCAACGGACCCGCGAGCCGCAGCGGCGAGGTCAGCGTGCGCACCACGCCACGGCAGATCATCGCGATCGTGCCGGGCGGCGATTCCGGAAACCAGGGCTCCGGTGGCTCGGGCGGTGGCGGCGTGGCGGTAATGTCGTGCAACAGGTTCGTGATCTCACTGCCATGCTCGACATCGATGGCCGCGTGGTGGACCTTGGTCAGCAGCGCAAAGCTGCCCTCGGGAAGATCGAGAAAGCTGTCCAGCCCCTCGATCACATAGATTTCCCATAGCGGCCGGTTCAGGTCGAGCGGGCGCGCGTGGATGCGGGAGGCCTGGATGCAGAACTGCCGCCAGTCGCCCGGCTTGGGCAGCGCGATGTGGCGCACGTGATATTCGAGATCGAAGCTCTCGTCCTCGACCCAGTACGGATAGTCGAGCTCGAGGGGCACACGATGCAGCTTCTGCCGGAACGTCGGCGAGCGGTGCAGGCGGTTTTCGATATGCGCCAGGATGCTCTTGAACCGCACCGTGCCGCCCGGCGCGGTCGACTGGTCGTAGATGTGGATCAGCGATACGTTGGAATTCGAATGCGCCGTGTCCGAGTAAAGGAACGCGGCGTCATGCGCAGCGAGCTGGTGCATCGGAGGTTCTTGTTTCCAGCAGCGACGGATTCAATATACACGGCGGGCCGAAGCGTGACCGGCGGATGCGCGCTGCAGCGGGCGATCCGCTAGCATGATCCGCGCGCGAATTCGCGCCGGAATTCACCGTCCGCTCGGTTTCACGTTGGGGCGGTCGCAATGACCGGAAGGTACTGGGCATTGACAGGGGATCGGGGATGGCATTGGCAGAATCTCCCGCGCACGACGAACGCCGCTATTTCGAGGATTTCGTGCCGGGAATGGAGGCGGAATATGGAACCGTCGCCGTCGACGCCGAAGAAATCGTTGCGTTTGCGCGCAAGTACGATCCGCAGGAGTTTCACACCGATCCGGTGCGCGCCGCGCAGGGGGAGTTCGGCGGCTTGATCGCGAGCGGCTGGCACACCGCGAGCCTGATGATGCGGCTTCTCGTTGACCGGTATCTGTCGAACGTGGCGAGCCTCGGCTCGCCGGGCGTCGATGAGTTGCGCTGGCTGGCGCCGGTCCGCCCCGGAAACCGGCTGTCGATTCGCGTGACCGTGCTCGACGCCCGAAGGTCGCGCTCAAAGCCCCATTGCGGCCTCGTGCGTTCGTTCATCGAGGTTCTCAACGAAGCCGGTACGGTCGTCATGACCGTCAAGGGAATGACGCTGATGCGCTGCCGGGACGCCGGGAATCAGCCGGCGCGGTCGGCGCCCGATCCTTGAACATCGCGCTTCGCCTTGCGCCAGTCGGTGCGGCGCGTGTCGACCGTATGCTAATTTCCGGCGGCGGTCGAACTCGGCGCGCGCTTTCACCCAAGACTGATACGCAGTTGCAACACACCATGCCGCATCCGCTCGCCTCGATCGCCAGAGGCATTGTCTCGGCCGTGCTCCCGGTCGTCCTTGGGGCGCTGATTCCGGCGACCTCGTCGGCGGAATATCCGGACCGGCCCATTCGCCTGGTCGTGCCGTTTCCGCCCGGTGGCGGCGCCGACAACCTGGCGCGGCTGATCATGCCGAAGGTCGCGGAGCGGCTGGGAAGCCCCATCATCATCGACAACCGGCCAGGCGCCGGCGGCAATATCGGCGCCGAGAGCGTGGCGCGCGCAGCACCGGACGGCTATACGTTGCTCTACGGGACCAACGGCACGCACGGCATCAACGCGAGCCTGTACAGCAACCTGCGCTTCGACCCGGTGAAGGATTTCGCGCCGGTGTCGCCGATGACGGTGATCGCGGCATTGCTGATCGTCAATCTGGACCTTCCGGTCAAATCGGTCGGCGAGCTCATCAGGTACGCGAAGGGCCATCCCGGCAAGGTCAACTTCGCGTCGGCCGGTAACGGCACGACCTCGCACCTCGCCGGTGAGCTGTTCAAGACGATGGCGGGGGTCGACATCGTGCACGTGCCCTATCGCGGTGGTGCCCTCGCTGCGGTCGACGTCATCGGCGGTCAGGTCCAGATGATGATCGATGTGATGCCCAATGTGTACCCGCTCGCAAAGGACGGCAAGGTGCGCGGCCTCGCCGTCACGACGGCCGAGCGGTTTCCCGGTGCACCGGAATATCCGACGATCGCGGAGTCGGGACTGCCCGGTTTCGAGGTGAGCGCGTGGGACGGCGTCTTCGCGCCGGCCGGCACCGCCGAGCACATCGTCGACCGGCTCAATGCGGCGATCCGGCAGGCGCTCGAGGATCCGCAACTGCGCGGTGCGCTGCTGGCGCGCGGCGCACACGCGGTGCCGGCCGCGCCGGACGAATTCGCCCGGCGAGTCGCAGCCAGTGCGCAGAAGTGGGGCAAGATCGTCCGCGACGCGGGAGCGAAGGTTGACTGACCGTTGGGCCCGGGGCGCGAAGCGCCGGGGCCGCGGGACGCCGAACCAGCGGCAGCACCGCACCTGATTCCTGGGCAAGTGCATCAGATGGAGAACAGCATGGATGCGAAGACCGCTGCACCGACGCCGACGTGGACAACCATGCCCGGCTATCGGGACATCATCTACCTCAAGGCAGACGAGGGCATCGCCAAGATCGTGATCAACCGTCCGGAAGTACGCAACGCCTTCCGTCCTCATACGGTTCAGGAAATGCAGGCGGCGTTCAACGACGCGCGCGACGATCCGAACATCGGCGTGGTCATTCTTGCCGGACAGGGCCGGGACGCGTTCTGTTCCGGCGGCGATCAACGCGTGCGCGGCGAGGGCGGTTACGTGGGCGACGACGGGGTGGCGCGCCTGAACGTGCTCGACCTGCAGCGGCAGATCCGCACGCTGCCCAAGCCGGTGGTCGCGATGGTGGCCGGGTACGCGATCGGCGGCGGCCATGTGCTGCACATGGTCTGCGACCTCACGATCGCCGCCGACAATGCGCGCTTCGGGCAGACCGGCCCGAAGGTGGGCAGCTTCGACGGCGGTTACGGCGCCTCCTACATGGCGCGCATTGTCGGCCAGAAGAAGGCGCGCGAAATCTGGTTCCTGTGCCGGCAGTACGACGCGCAGCAGGCGCTGGAAATGGGACTGGTCAACTGCGTCGTGCCCTATGAGCGCCTGGAGCCGGAGACCATTCAATGGTGCCGCGAGATGCTTGCCAACAGCCCCATCGCGCTGCGTTGCCTGAAGGCGGCGCTGAACGCGGATTGCGACGGCCAGGCCGGCCTTCAGGAACTGGCCGGCAACGCGACTCTGCTCTTCTACCTCTCGGAAGAAGCAAAAGAGGGGCGCAACGCGTTTCTCGAGCGGCGCAAGCCCGACTTCCGCAAGTTTCCGCGCCTGCCGTGACGGCGCCCGTCGGCGAAGCACCGGAGGCGAGCTTCACACGAACCAAGGTGAGCGAAGCCCTGTCCATTTTCGCGGCCGCGCGCGATGCTGCAGACGCGATCGGGCTGCGCATGGGCGAGCAACGCTTCACGTACGCCGAACTTGCGGACCTGACCCGAAGCCGTCTGCACTCGCTGGAGCCGCAGACGCGCGACGGCACGCCGTTTCCGCTGACGGCGGTCAACTCGCTGGAGACGGTCGTCACGCTGTATGCGCTGCTGGAGCGGCGCGTTCCGCCTCTGCTGCTGCACCCACGGCTCACGGCGTCGGAGCGCGCTGCGCAGGTGCAGGCAGCCACGCGTGCCGGCCGTATCGCGCACGCGGACGCGGCGGCCGTGATCTACACGTCGGGAACCACGGGACATCCGCGCGGCGCGGTACTGACGCGCGCGGCCCTGGTGGCGTCGGCGCAGGCGAGTGCCGCGAACCTGGGCTGGCGCGACGATGATTGCTGGCTGCTTTGCATGTCGCTTGCGCGCGTGGGCGGGCTGTCGATCCTCACCCGCAGCCTCGTCGCGCGACGCGCGTTCGCGCTGGTTTCCCGGTTCGATGCCGGTGGCCTGCCTGCGCTGATTGACCGGCACCGCGCCACGCTGGTATCGCTGGTGCCGACGATGCTGAGCCTGGCGCTCGACGCGCACCCCGCCTGGGCGGCGCCGACCCATCTGCGCGCGATCCTGCTCGGTGGCGCGGCCGCATCGGCCCCTCTGCTGCAGCGTGCGCAGCAGCGCGGGCTGCCGATCATCATCACCTATGGCCTGACGGAAGCCTGTTCCCAGGTCGTCGCCACGCCTTACGAAATGCGCTTCAGCCCGACGGGAGAAGGCGCGGGCAAGCCGCTGGCTGAGGCGCAGATTCGGATCGTCGATGGACGAATTCAAGTCCGGGGTCCGATGCTGATGGCTGGCTACCTGAACGAGCCCGCACTCGAGCGCGACGCCTGGTTCGATACCGGCGATCTGGGCGAAATCGATGCGCGCGGATGCCTGCACGTTCACGCACGGGTGGCCGACCTGATCATCACCGGAGGCGAGAACGTGTACCCGGCGGAGGTGGAGCGCGTACTGGAGTCGTGCCCCGGCGTGATCGCTGCGGCAGTGTTCGGCGTGGCCGATCCGACCTGGGGACAGAGGGTCACCGCCGCGCTGGTCGCCGACGCCGCATCGTTCGACAACACCGCGCTGCGCGAGTACCTCAGCGCGCACCTGTCTGCGAGCAAGCGACCGCGCGATCTTTACTTCGTCGACCGGTTGCCGCATACGGCCGCGGGCAAGATCGACCGCGCGGCGCTCGCCCGCATGTGCCGGCAATCGCCGGTGTCGCCTACGGCACCGGCCGGGTTCGATCTCACGGCATCAACTGTCCCCCGTTGACCTCGAGGATCTGCCCGGTCACGTAGCCGCTCAGCGCGTCGGACGCGAGGTACAGGTACGCGCCGACGCATTGTTCCGGCGTGCCGAGCCGCTCCATCGGGATCGACCTGCGAAACGCTTCCATCTGCTCGGCCGTGGTGTGGCGCGCCTGCAGCGGCGTGACGATCACGCCCGGCGCCACGCCATTGACACGGATGTGATCCTTGGCCAGTTCCTTGGCCAGTCCACGCGTGAGCGTGCTGACGAACCCCTTCGACGCTGCGTACAGCACCGCGCCGGGGCCGCCACCGTGGCGCGCGGCGACCGACGTGGTGTTGATGATGTTGCCGCCCCCCTGGCGGCGAAAGTGCGGTATCGCGGCGCGGCTCGCAGTGACCACGGAGCGCGCATTGAGATCCAGCACGGCACAGACGAGTTCGTCGTTGCAGTCGGCCACCTGGCAGCGCTGCACGATATCGCCGGCATTGTTGATCAGCACGTCGATGACGCCGAACCTGGCCACCGTGTCGGCGACCAGCTTTTCGATCTGCCCGGAGTCGCGCGCATCGGCGCGCAGCGCGATCGCGTCAGCGCCGGCGGCACGGATGTTGGCGACGACTGTCTTTGCCGCGCCCTCGCTTGCGTGGTAGTGCACTGCCACGCGTGCGCCGACGCGCCCGAACGCGCGGGCCACCGCGGCACCGATACCCGTGCTGGCGCCGGTCACCAGCACGACCTTGCCTTTCAGATCGTTGAGCATGGAGGTCCATCCCTATGGTTCAGCGAACGGGTGAAGACCATTCGCTGCTCGAAATTCCCCTCTGCCTCGGTGGGAAAGCGATCCGGGGGACAGGGTGACGGGTCGTTCTCAGCCGGCACGCTGCCCCTTGCTCCCGGCCTCTCTCCCACCAGGGCAGAGAGGGCAAAGTCAGGAATTCACGCGCTCCTTGCCCTTCAGTTAAAGCATCGCGCGCGCTTCGTCGGACGAGGCGACTTGGAGCCCCAGCCCTTCGATGATCTGCCGTGCGGCACGGACCTGCTGCGCGTTGCTCTCGGCCAGCTTGCCGGCGCCGATCCAGAGCGAATCTTCCCGTCCCACGCGCACGTTGCCGCCGAGTGCCACCGACTGTGTCGCGATCGGCAGCTGATTTCGGCCGGCGCCGAGCACGCTCACGTTGCTCGCGGCGACGGCCGCATCCTTGACCAAGCCGTGGCGTTCCAGTTCAAACAGCGAGCGCGCGATCTGCTCCGCAGCCGTCGCGCGCTGCGATTCGAGCGGGTCCCATACTTGCACGAGCCAGCCGGCACGCGCGAACACATGGGCCCACGACCGCCCGATCAGACCCGCGCCGATGATGGCTACGGTTGACATGAACTTCCTTTCACAGCCACAGGAGCTTCCTGCGCCGGTCGGTGTGCTTCGACCGCGCCCGCGACGGGCCGATATGCGTGAGCATCCCGCGCTCCAGCGCCGCCGTCCGATCTGACAGCGCCAGCGCCAGGTCGCCGGGGTTGGTTGATCAGGACCGACGCTTCCTCGCGGAGCCTCGCGGAGCCTGGCGAAGGCTTCAAAGCGCCCTTCGACCACGGCCGGCGCGAGGCCTTCGAACGGCTCGTCGCGCAGCCGCGGTCGCGTGCCGCCTGAGAGAGCGCGCGCGACCGCGCCGGTCTCCCGGATGGCGGTACGGCGCGAAAACGTGCGTGTCTCGCTCACGCGCTCCCCTCGTTGTGCTCGGCAGTTGCCGGTCTGCCGCCCGCCGCCCGCACTTGCGGAAAACTGTGATCACAGTTATCGTGGCCGAGATGCGGCATTTTGTCCAGCACTGTCGCACGAGACGGGACAACGATCAAAGTGGCGCGTTCCAGCGAGCGGGATGCACGTCGGCCGACCTTGGGTGGCAGGGTGCATGGCGAGCTTGCAGAGTTGCTCGCGTCAGGCGTTCTGTCACCCGGCGAGAAGCTGTCGCTGCGCACGATTGCCGATCGCCTGGGCGTATCGATCACGCCGGTGCGCGCCGCCGTGGCGCGGCTGATCACCGATCACGCGCTCGAGGTACTGCCCAAGCGCGCGGTGCGGGTTCCGGTGCTGTCGCTGGCCCAGTTCCGCGAGCTGACGGCGATCCGGCTCGCGATCGAGGGTTTCGCGGTCGAGCGGGCCGCGGCCCGGCGCAGCGAAGACGGCCTCATCGCCATGCGTCGACATGACGCGGCGTTTCGGCGCCAGTGCATGAGCCGGCGCCCCGATGCCGGCGCGGCGGTCAAGGCGAATCAGGAATTTCACTTTGCCGTGTACCGCGCCGCGGGGCTGCCGTCGTTGATGCCGATCATCGAGGGCCTGTGGCTGCGCATCGGGCCGGTGCTTAACCTCGACATGCGTTCGAGTGCTGCGCGCCTGCGCATCGGTGCCGCGGAGCGCTGTCATGCGGATCTGATCGCCGCCATCGAACGGGGCAGTGCACGCGATGCGCGTGCTGCTTTGACCGCTGATATCGAAGGCGCGGCGAATTTCATCGAATCAAGCGACGCACTGGCGGACAAGAAAGCGCGCTAGGAACGCCTGCATCCGGCCTCGCCAATGCGTGCGGGCCAGGGCGCTATTTGAACGAACCCTCGGCCTTGCGCCCGAGCCTGCGCCGAGACGATGACGAGGTCGGGCCAGACGAGGAGGGCACTTCCGAGTGGACATGCAGATCCAAGGCCTGCGCGTGATGATCTCGGCCGGGGCGGCCGGCATCGGACTGGAGATCGCGCGCGCGTTCGTGCGTGAAGGCGCGCGTGTGCACGTGTGCGATGTGGATGAAGAGGCCCTCGCGGCACTCGCCAGATCCAATCCGCTGCTGAGCTGGACACACGGCGACGTGGCTTCGCGTGCCGACATGGCACGCTTCTTCGACGATGGCCTGGCGCAGCTGGGTGGCCTCGATTGCCTGGTCAACAATGCCGGCGTCGCCGGGCCGACCGGGCGCTTCGATGAGATCGATCCGCAGGAGTGGATCGCTGTCTGGCCATCGACCTGACCGGTCAATTCAATTGCGTGCGGCTCGCGGTCCCGCATCTGCGGCGCTCGACGAATGCCAGCATCATGAACGTCTCGTCTTTGGCGGGCCGCCTCGGCTTCGCGCTGCGCACGCCCTACGCGGCGGCCAAGTGGGGCGTTATCGGGCTGACCCGCTCGCTCGCAATCGAACTCGGGCCGGACCGGATCCGCGTCAACGCGCTGCTCCCGGGCATCGTCGCGGGAGAGCGGCAGAAACGTGTGTTGACCGCCAAGGCATGGGCGCGCGGCATCTCGTTTGAAGAGATGGAGAAGTTCGCTTTCTCGTTCACGTCGCTGAAGGAGTACGTGACGCCGCAACAGCTGGCGGATCTTGTCGTTTTTTCCGCCGGCCCGCGCGGGTGCCTGATCTCAGGGCAGTCGCTGTGCGTGTGCGGGGACACGAATATGCTGAGTTGAGCGGGCCGGCGCGTCAGACAACCTGCGTCAGCAGCGGCCGCGCGGCGAAGTACGCCGCCAGGTTGTCGATCACCAGTTGCCCCATCGCCGCGCGCGTCTCGTGCGTGGCGCTGGCCTGATGCGGTTGCAGTACCACGCTGTCGAGCTTGAGCAATGCATCAGGCACGTGCGGCTCGTCGGCGAAAACATCGAGTCCGGCACCGGCGAGTCGGCCGTTGACGAGGGCATCGACCAGCGCGGGCTCGTCGACCACCGAGCCGCGGGCAATGTTGATGAACGTGCCCTTGGGTCCGAGTGCCTCGATCACTTCGCGGCTGACGAGTCCCCGCGTGGCCGCGCCGCCCGGGGTTGCGGCGACCAGGAAGTCGACCGAGCGCGCAAGCGCGACGAGATCCGGCTCAAACCGATACGGCAGATCCTTGGCGCGCGGCCCGAAGTAGGCGATCTGCATGTTGAATGCCGCTGCGCGCACGGCAATCGCCTGCCCGATCCGGCCCATGCCGACGATGCCAAGCCGTTTGCCATGCAGGCGCTGGTTCAGGTGCATGGTGCCGCGCAGCCAGGCGCCCGAGCGCACGTAGCGATCGGCCTCGACGATGCGGCGCGCGGTGGCGAGCAGCAGCCCGAGTGCAAGATCGGCAACTTCATCGGTCAGTACGTCCGGCGTGTTGGTGACGCGGATGCCGCGCTGCTTGGCGTAGGCGAGATCGATCGCATCGACGCCGACGCCGAAGCAGGCGAGGATTTCAAGCTGCGGCAGCCTCGCCAGCAGCTCGCGCGTGGCACCGACGCCGCCGCTCGTGACGGCCGCGGTGATGCGCGGCAGATTCGCCAGCAGCTCATCGCGATCCGCCGCGCGCCACAGGTGATGCAGCGTGTACGTCGCCTCCAGCGCCTTGAACGTCGGTTCGTAGACGTTCGAGATCATCAGCACATCGGGTTTCATGCAGCCTTCCGTGGTATGGACGCGACTCGATGCTGATCTCAACGCCCGGCGTACGCCGTCACCGGCTGTCGCTGCTCGCCCAGCCCGGCGATCCCGAGCGTGACGACATCGCCCGCTTTCAGGAACTGCGGCGGCTTCATGCCCGCGCCGACGCCGGGAGGGGTTCCGGTCGTGATGATGTCGCCCGGCAGCAGGGTCATGAACTGGCTGACATAACTCACGAGGTGCGCGACGCCGAAGACCATCGTGCGCGTGTTGCCGCGCTGGCGCTTTTCCCCGTTGACGTCGAGCCACATGTCGAGTGACTGGGGATCGGGCACCTCATCGGACGTGACCAGGTAGGGGCCGATCGGGCCGAATGTGTCGCACCCCTTGCCTTTGTCCCACTGGCTGCCACGCTCGAGCTGGAAATTGCGCTCGCTGATGTCGTTGATCAGGCAGTAGCCGGCGACGTGCTTCAACGCATCACTCACCTCGACGTACTGCGCCTTGGTGCCGATCACCACGCCGAGTTCGACTTCCCAGTCGGTCTTGGTCGAATTCTTCGGAATCACGATGCCGTCGTTCGGACCGGTGATACAGGTCGTGGCCTTGAAGAAGACGATCGGCTCGGCCGGCACCGGCATGTTCGATTCGGCCGCGTGGTCGGAAAAATTCAATCCGATCGCGATGAACTTGCTGATGCCGATATAGGGCACACCGAGGCGCGGCTTGCCGCTCACACGCGGCAGCGTGGCCGGATCGATCTTGCGCAGCCGGGCGAGTTCACGCGGCGCGAGCATCTGGCTGTCGATCTGCGACACCACGCCGGACAGATCGCGGATGTTGCCGTCACGATCCAGCAGGCCCGGTTTTTCGTACCCCGCAGGGCCGTAGCGCAACAATTTCATATTCCTCCCTGGTGGATCAAAGGCTCATGCCGCCGTCGACGAAGATCGCCTGGCCGGTCATGAATGACGATTCATCCGAAACGAGATAGACAAAAGTCTCGGCAATTTCTTCCGCCGTCGCCAGGCGGCCCATCGGCTGGCGCGCGATGAAGTCCTTGCGTGCCTGCACCGGGTCGGCGAAGGCGGCGATGCGATCCCCGAGCGACGGCGTATCGACCGTGCCGGGACAGACGCAGTTCACGCGGATTCCCTGCTTCACGTGATCGATGGCAAGCGCGCGCGTGAACCCGGCCACCGCCGCCTTGCTTGCCGCATAGGCAAGCCGGTTCGGCGCGGCCTTGTGCGCGCCCAGCACCGAGGCCATGTTCAGGATCACGCCACCGCCGGCTGCGATCATCTTTGGCAGCATGGCCTTGGTCAGCACGAACATGCTGCGCACATTCAAATCAAAACTGAAGTCCCAGTCCTCGACCGCGCAGTCGAGAATCGTTCCCTGGTGCACGTAGCCGGCGCAGTTGAAGAGGATGTCGACGGCGCCGATCTCGTCCACGAGCGCGCGCACCGCGGCGTGATCGCGCACGTTGAGTGCGCGTGTCGTGAGACCGGATCCTTCCAGTGCGCGCAGCAGCTCGGGCTTCACGTCGGTGGCCAGCACGCGCGCGCCCTCACGCGCGAACGCAGCCGCAGCGGCGCGGCCCATGCCCTGGCCGGCCGCGGTAATCAATGCGGACTTGCCTTGCAGACGCCCGCCCATCGATTCTCCCCTAGCTGCTGCGCCGGCAACCCGTTCGTTGACACTGCGTTGGGCCTATGCCAAGCTGCCCCGCAATTGGTCTGACCACTTTACCAGCGCGGCGAGTCTACGAGGCGACTTTGCGCTTGTCCATCGCCGATCGAATTCACCGGGTTCTCCCGAAAAATGCCACTGAAGGTCGTCGAGGCGCGGCGCCTGTATCGGCAGATCGCCGACCAGATCGTGACGCTGATCCGGCGCGGCGAGTTCGAACCGGGCGCGCGCCTGCCGGCCGAGCGTGATCTGGCGCGCCAGTTGGGCGTCAGCCGGCCGTCGGTGCGCGAGGCCTTGATCGCGCTCGAGGTCGAGGGCTTTGTGGAAGTCCGCGTCGGCGCCGGTGTCTACGTGCAGAACCGGGCCGCAGCGCGGGTCGGACGGGTCGCCGTGCCGCCGGACTCCGGGCCGTTCGAACTGATTGAAGCACGGCGCTTGATCGAGTCGGAGTGCGCCGCGCTCGCGGCGCGTCATGCCACGCCGTCGCAGATCAGGCAGCTCAAGTCCGCGCTCGCCTCGATGAGCCGCGACCGTCGGCGCAATGTGGCCCCCCTGGAGGGCGACCGCCTGTTCCACGAGCGCATCGGCGCAGCGAGCGGCAACAGTGCGATGGCCATGCTGGTCACCACGTTGTGGGTGCAGCGCACCGGACCGCTTTTCCTGCGGCTCGAGCACCACTTCGATACGCCGGCGCTGTGGGCAGCGGCGATCAGCGAGCACGAGGCGGTATTGTCGGCGATCGAGCGGCACGATGCGGCGGGCGCGCGCGCGGCGATGAAACGCCATCTGCATCGGGCCGCGATGCGCTTCAAGCGCAGTTTTGGCAAGTGAGCGGAAAGAAACTATGGGCGCAACCGCACGGATCGCCGCCGAAGGGCACGTCCTGACTGCCGGCGGGCGCTTCGACGTGCATCAGGCGCCGGTCGATCTGTCCATCGATGATTTCGACGACGGGATTGCGTTCGGATCCTGCTCGGCGCTGGCGCTGGAGATCTTTCATCAGTTCTTCCGCCGTTACGCGCTGAACGATTCCGCGGCGCGGACCGAAGAGATCGCGCGGGATCTGCTCTGCTGCAACGCCTTCCAAGGAAGAGACGATGTCTGTTGACACGCCTGCGGAAACGACGAGTCCGGTCCTGCGGCTTCATCCGTCCGACGATGTGGTGATCGCGCGCCGCCAACTGGTGGCTGGTACACCGCTGGGCATCGCGCAGGCCAAGGTGAGCGGGTTGGTGCCACCGGGACACAAGGTGGCCATCAAGGCGGTGCGGGCAGGTGATCCGGTGCGGCGCTACAACCAGATCATCGGCTTTGCCAAGCGCGATATCCGCGTTGGCGAGCACGTCCACCTGCACAATCTCGACATTGGGCCGGAGCACGGTGCGTTTGCCCGCGACTACGCGTTCTGTGCCGACGTGAAGCCGACTCGGTACGTGGACAAGCCGGCGACGTTTCGCGGCGTTGTGCGCGCGGACGGGCGTGTGGCGACGCGCAACTACATCGGCATCCTGTCGAGCGTGAACTGCTCTGCCACCGTGGTGCGGTCGATTGCGGATCGCTTCCGACGCGACATCTTTCCGCCGGCGCTGGAAGATTTCCCGAACGTCGACGGCGTGGTGGCGCTGACGCACGCAACAGGGTGCGGCATGGACATGGGCGAGGCGCTGCGCGTGCTTCGCCGTACGCTTGGTGGCTATGCACGACATGCGAACTTCGGCGCGGTGCTGGTGGTGGGCCTTGGATGCGAGACCAACCAGATCAGCTCGTGGCTCGGTGCCGAGCAACTGAACGAGAGCGAAACGTTGCAGGTGTTCAGCATTCAGGACAGTGGCGGCACGTCGCGCGCGATCGACCGGGGGGTGGCGCGCGTGAAGGAACTGCTGCCGACCGTCAACCGCGTGCAGCGGCGAGACGTGCCGGCAAGCCATCTGGTGCTCGGCCTGCAATGCGGGGGCTCCGACGGGTACTCCGGCATTACAGCCAATCCGGCGCTGGGCAACGCGGTGGATCGACTGGTTGCGCATGGGGGAACCGCAATCCTGTCCGAGACGCCCGAGATCTACGGCGCCGAGCACCTGCTGACCCGGCGCGCGGTGTCGCGCGAGGTCGGCGAGAAGCTGATCGCACGCATCCAATGGTGGGAGGACTACACCGCGCGCAACCACGGCGAGATGAACAACAACCCATCGCCCGGCAACAAGGCAGGCGGGCTGACCACGATCTTGGAAAAATCGCTCGGCGCGGTCGCCAAGGGCGGCACCACCAATCTGGTGGACGTGTACGAATACGCCCAGGCGGTCGACAAGCACGGCTTCGTCTACATGGACACCCCGGGCTATGACCCGGTTTCAGCCACCGGGCAGGTGGCGGGCGGCGCCAACCTGATCGTGTTCACGACCGGGCGCGGCTCGGCGTACGGTTGTGCGCCGTCGCCGTCGCTCAAGCTTTCGACCAACTCGGCGCTGTGGCGGCGCCAGGAAGACGACATCGACCTGAACTGCGGCGGTATCGCTGACGGGGACGACTCGGTGGAAGAAGCCGGCGCGCGCATTTTTGCGATGATTCTCGACACGGCGTCGGGGCGCAAATCGAAGAGCGAGCTGCACGGCTATGGACAGCAGGAATTCGTACCCTGGCAGCTCGGCGCAACGATGTAACTGATCGATCTCAAACCCTCTTTCGGGAACATGCATTGCAATGCGGAGCCGATCCGCGCAGGAGGCTTGAAGAAAGGAATTGAGCTTCTGGCACCGGCGCCGGATCGGTCGGCCGCGACCGGCGTCGGCGCGCAGACCAAGCTCAGGTTTGCTCCTGGGTACGAAACTTCGGCGCCGCATCGTACGGCGGCCCGGCGGGCGGCGGGCGAAACCGCGAAGCGCACCAACAACCGCCAGCCGGTCGAGCTCGTTGCGGCAGCGACCCTTGGCAAAGCGGCCGGCATCAACCAGGGCCTGGCCCCGGGCACGGTCGACATCATCGACGTGCGGCAGTTGGTCGCCGGCCGCACTTGCGCACCGCTCGCCATCGGCGGGGCGCGCCGTATCTATTGCGCGACTTCACGCAGCGGAAGGCATACGGCACCAGCGCACTTTTCACCGAGTTGATCGCAGGCCGTTGCCGGAAGCAGGGATGAAGTTGCACAATGGGCCCGACGCAACGTGGGACAAGGCCACCCACGACAAGCGGCAGGCATTGAAGTAGTCTTCCGACGCAGGCAAGGGAGGAATCATGCTGAACCAACCGATCGCGGACGTCCTGGCGGGCAAGCAGATTCGCGATGTGCTGACCACGCTGTCGACCGCAACGGTCGCGGAGGCCGCACAACTGATGAGCGGCAGAAGTGTCGGCGCGATTGTCGTGCGTGCCGGCGCCGGCCCGGTCGAGGGCATCTTCACCGAGCGCGACCTGCTGCGGCGCGTGGTCGCCGCCGGGCTGGATCCGCAAACCACGAAGATCGCGCAGGTCATGACCCCCGACGTGCGAGTGGTCTCCGCACGGGCAACGGTGGAGGAGGCCTTGCGCCTGATGGTCGTGCATCGCTACCGTCACCTGCTGGTCCAGGACGGTGCCGGCGCGATTGGCTTGATCTCGATCCGGGATCTGATGTCCTGGCTGGTACAGCCGGACGACCCGATCGCGCACGAAGGTCGTGTAGGCGTGGTCCGGGCGCGCATGCGCGAAGCGGTGGAGTCGATCGGCAGCGCCAAGCCCTGAGGCAACGGGCGGCCGTCGGTTCGGCGGTCGCGCACTTTGGGTGCGGTGCCACAATCGGCGCACCTTGCCGGGCCTACAATTCAGGCTGGCCCTGCCCATCAATGAGGATGGCTTCCAACGAGTTCACTCCATTGCGCCGCCGGCTTGTCATGGCCTGCGGCTGCTGTGCGCTGACCGCGCTGGCGACCGACGCGTCCGCCCAGAAGAATCCTGCGCCCGAAGACTGGCGCGCTGCGTTGCTGCAGGACAGGCGCGAGCTCTGGCTGGTGCGAGACGAGGACGAGTTGCGCACGACCTACTGGAGCGCAGCGGCCGGATTCAACCGCGACGAGTACCTGAACCTGTGCTGGTTCCTGCGCGACAAGCGTGCCGCGCGGGTCTTCCCGATCGACCGCAATCTGCTCGACGTGCTGTGCGGCGTGCAAACCTGGCTCGCTCGAAACGGCCACCCGTCGCCGATTCGCATCAACTCCGGGTATCGCACGATGGCGACCAATCGCAAGGTCGAGGGCGCGGCGCGCAACTCGCAGCACATTCTCGGGAAGGCGGCCGACATCGTGGTGCCGGGTGTGTCGCCGGTCAAGCTCGCTGGGATGGCGGCGATCTTTGGTCGCGGCGGCACCGGCTTCTATGTCGGCCGGGACTTCGTCCACGTCGACAGCGGCGACGAGCGAATCTGGATCGACCAGCGGCGCACGGGCTGAAGCCACGGGAACCTGTCTCAGACTTCCCGGTGCTCGCGGCGGGGTCTTGAGACAGCTTCTACAGATACCCGAGCAGCGCTGCCACCGGCAGTGCCGAACGCGGCGCAAACGGCAGGGTCCACAGGCCGCTGTGCAACGCACCTTCCATGAAGAGCTGCAGCGGATGCCCGAGCACCGCATCGGGGGCAGCCGCGCCGTTCGTGGTGCGCAGGTCGTGCACCAGCGCTGCGGCCATCAGCACATTGGCGGTCTCCGGTTCGAAAACTTCGACATCGAACCATCGCGCACCGTTGTACGCGGCCCTGAGCGCTCGATTGTGGATCACCGATTGCGTGCGCGTGGCCGGCGCGACGTTGGCCGATACCCGCAGCCCATCGGCGCGCGACACCAGCGCGCGCCACTGCTGCAATCGCTTGGCCAGGGCGTAATTCGGGCCCTGCTCGATCACCAGTGCGTCGACGATACCCGCGCGAAACCCCTCGGGAGCGTCAAGGATTTTCACCACGTTCGGCGTAAACAGGCGATTGCGGCTCATCCAGCGCAGCGATTCCTGCCAAAGCCGATTTGCCCCGCGCGTATACCAGCGCGTCGCGGCCCGCTCAGCCGTGTGCGCGGGAACCGCGTAGCAGTCAGTGGGCGTCAGAAGATAGGCCGGCACGATGTTGCGCCGAAGCGCGATCAGATCGGCAATGATCGCATCCATCGCCACCGACACGCGCACATGCGCTTCACCGTCGAGATAGGCAAGGCAGCCGATCGCCAGCGGATCCGGCATCGAAACGAGCCAGTTCCGGATCTGGGGCGTCGCGCTCAACAGGCTGGCGCCGGCAAGTTCGGGCAGGCGTGGATCGTCGGCGGAGGAGCCTTCCCGCACCGGGATGCGCACCCGCCCGTTGCCGCGGTGGGCGATGTCGATCAGCCGGCGCCATAAGTCGTGCCCCGGGACATCGAGGGCGATCTGCGTCGCACGCCACGACGCGAGCGTCTCGAAGGGACCAGATTCGGCGCCGGCGCCGAGTATGGCAACGTTCCAGTCCGAAAGATCGAGCCAATCGGGATGCTCGATGACCGCCTCGACCGCCGCGGCGAACGAGGGCTCGGCAATGCCGCGTTCAACCCAGTGATCAAGCTGCGCGATCAGTCGTGAACCGGCGAGCCGTTCACCTCGATACGGCACCTCGAGTCGCGGCGTCTCCTTGCCGCGGCCGGCGATCGTGACGGTGTACAGGGGATCGGGACAGGGGGCGCGCAGCGCGATGTCAAGCGGCATCGCCTCGCCCTTGCGCCAAAACTCGAAACTGCGATGGAGCGAATCCAGGCCACGCCGCGCGATCGACGCCACGGCCTCGGGTCGGGCAATCAGCAACTCGACCTGCGCGCGAATGTGTGCCGGATAGCTGTGCCGCCAGTCGGGTGCATCGACGATGGCCTGTGACAGGCCGGGCGAGACGGTCAGGCAGGCATCGGCCAGCGCGCGCTTGCCGACGAGCGTGGTGCTGCGTCGGCCGTTGGCATCGACGCAGAAGGCAATTCCATCGGTCTCGGGCGCGGTCAGCGGGGACGAGCGCGGCCCCGCAGGGCGCAACACGACCGTGTCATCGAGGGGAGATTGTTCGGAGTTCACCTACGGACAGTTTAGCGACCTGCGCCTGGCACCGGTGCGCACCCACGCCGTGCAAATGATTCTTGACACGCGATCGGCGCCGTTTCGTTGATATAGTGATTCAACTCGATTTGTCGGCCAGCTCATCGATGGAGGCAGGAATGAATGACGATCGTCGCGACTTCATGAAGGTTGCCGGGTTGCTTGGCGTGCTGGCGGCCGCCGGCGTGCTGAGCGAAGAGGCCTCAGCGCAGCAAAGCACCTGGAACAAAGCGGCCTTCGAAGCCAAGAGCCTGGGCGACACCGTCAAGGCGCTCGGCGGCGCAGCGCCGGCGCAAAGCGCGGACATCGCCATTACCGCGCCCGACATCGCGGAGAACGGCGCCGTCGTCCCGGTTGGCGTGACGAGCAAGATCCCCAACACCGAGGCCGTCTACATCCTGGTCGAGAAGAACCCCAGTGCACTGGCGGCCGGCTTCCGTATTCCGGCCGGCACCGAGCCCAGCATCACGACCCGCATCAAGATGGGTCAGACCTCGAACGTGTACGCGTTGGTCAAGGCGGGCGACAAGTTCTTCGTCGCCACCAAGGAAGTCAAAGTCACGCTTGGCGGCTGCGGCGGCTGATCAGGCACTGAACTGAAGATCATCAGGAGAAAGCCATGCCGGATCCGATGCGAATTAGAGCGACCGCGCAACCTGACGGGGTGGACGTGCGCGTGCTGATGAGCCACGAAATGGAAACCGGCCAGCGCCGCGACGCGGCCGGTGCGATAGTGCCGGCGCATCACATCACCAATGTCACCGTGGTGTGGAGCGGCAAGACGGTGCTGGCCGCCGAGTGGGGCCCGGCGGTGTCGAAGAATCCGTATCTGCAGTTCAAGTTCCAGGGCGGCAAGAAGGGTGACGAGCTGACCGTCACCTGGGTCGACAACAAGGGCGAGACGCGCACCGACACGGCGACGATCAACTGATTCGCAAGGAAACGGAGTCACCGAGGTGAAGCGACGGGCTGTTTCCGCCGCTGCTTCTGCGCTTGCTGCCGGGTCGCCCGCGGGCTCGGAGTCCGTGGCTGCGCCAAGACAAGAACAGTCGGCCGCATCGAGCACGGCGCCGGTCAAGGCCGCCTGCCACCTCGCCTGCGCCATGGACGAGGCGCAGCGGGCGAAGGGCAACATCTGCAATCATCTCGCTGCGGATCCGGGCGCGAAGGGTGTTGTCGTGGGCCATGGCCTCGGTATCGATTTCGTGCTCGATGGGGCCAGGGACCGTAACGGCAATCCGCTCGAGGCCACGATCCAGGGCCTGAAGTCCACGGGCGTGGATCTTCGCCTCTGCGCCAGGACGTGGGTGACGCGCAAATCGATCATGCCAAGGGGGATCCCGGAGTCGGCCATCGTGCCCTCGGGCGTCGCGGAGGTGGCGCCACTGCGGGCGCGTGAAGGATCTGTTGACCTGCGTCCCTGAGAGGGCGAGGCGCAGTTCGAAGAAGGACGACAACAAGGAGCACTCATGGCACGGAGACGATCCGCATCGGTGATGCGGCACTGGGCGCTGACCTGTGTCGGAATTGGCCTGGCGGTGGGCACAACGATGCCTGCGGCCCAGGACAATACGATGCAGGAGATCGAGCGCTATCGCCTGATGCTCCAGGACAGCAACCCGGCGGAGTTGATGGTCGCGCGCGGTGAAGGCCTCTGGAAGGAAAAGCGCGGCCCGAAGAATGCAACGCTCGAACAGTGCGATCTCGGACTCGGACCCGGGGTCGTCAAGGGCGCGTATGCACGGCTGCCGCGCTACTTCGCCGACGCGGATCAGGTGCTGGACTTCGAAGCAAGGCTCGTTCACTGCATGGTCACGCTGCAGGGCATCGATCGCGCGACGGCAACGAAGAATCCGTATTCCGGCGCCGGCGAACGTCAGACCGATATCGAAGCACTGACTGCCTACGTCGTCGAACAATCGCGGGGTGCGCCGATCGCTGTATCGCAGGCACACCCGCAGGAGAAGGCGGCGTTCGAACGCGGCAAGACGCTCTTTTACATGCGCGCCGGACCCTACGACTTCGCCTGCGCAACCTGCCACGGCGCCGACAATCAGCGCATCCGGCTGCAGGAATTGCCGAACTTCGAGAAGGCGGAGGCCGCACAGCGCGCCTTCGCGTCGTGGCCGGCGTACCGCGTGTCGCAGGGGGCGCTGCGCACGATGCAGTGGCGCCTCAATGATTGCTTCCGCCAGGCGCGCTGGCCCGAGCCGATCTTCATCTCGCCAGCATCGATCGACCTGATCACCTTTCTCGGCGTCAGGGCCAACGGCGGCAAGATGGACTCGCCGTCGATCAAGCGCTAGCAAGGAGACCGCGATGAGAGCCGGATTTCTGGTGGCCGCTGTTGGCGCGTTCGCCGTCGTCGGCTGCGCTTCGCTGGTGTATTCGGCGCCCTCGAAGGAAGAAACGCTCGCCGTGATCAGGTCGAGCTTTGCGGACCATGGCATCGCGAAGATCGATCGGCTGAAGCAGACCGAACTGCAGGCGGTGTGCTCGGATACGCGCAACAACCCGCCCAGGGACGTGCGCGAGCGTCTGGAGAAGGCGGCATTGGCGACGGTCAAGTACCCGAGCGATGGCAAGTGGCTCGGCGACCACAAGCAGGGGGAGCGCATTGCGCAGACCGGCGTCGGCCTGCAGTGGAGCGACCGGGCCGACACGCCGGCCGGGGGCAACTGCTATGCCTGCCACCAGTTGTCGAAGGCGGAAATTTCCTTCGGCAACATCGGTCCATCGCTCTACAACTACGGCAAGCTGCGCGGCAGCTCCGAGGCGATCCAGCGTTACACCTGGGCCAAGATCTGGAATACGCACTCGTTCAATGCCTGTTCTTCGATGCCACGCTATGGTGACGCCGGCATCCTCACGGAAGCGCAGATCAGGGACGTGATGGCGCTGCTGCTGGATCCCGCCTCGCCGGTCAACCAGTAGCGGGCGGCGGATACTCTACGGGTGGCGTTTGCCGACGCGGAGCCGACTGGCGGGGTTCGCCTGACGGCTCGGCGCGCGATGGGAGATTCCCGGTGTCGATGAACCGACGCGAGTTCATGCAGGTGCTTGCCGTTGCGGCGGCCGGCGGATTCCCGCTGGCGGCGCCTGATGCGCTGGCGCAAGACCCACGTGCCGTCGCACGCATGTACGACGTGCCGCGCTTCGGCAATGTGCATCTGCTGCACTTCACCGACTGCCATGCGCAACTGCTGCCGACTTATTTTCGCGAACCGAGTGTCAACCTCGGTGTCGCTGATTCGCTGGGCAGAGCGCCGCATCTGGTGGGCGAGCATCTGCTGAAGCATTTCAGCATCGCACCTAAATCGGCCGAGGCGCACGCGTTCACCTATCTCGACTTCGAGGTCGCCGCGCGCACCTACGGCAAGGTGGGTGGCTTTGCCCATCTCGCAACGCTCGTCAAGCAATTGAAGGCTTCGCGCCCGAGTGCGATGCTGCTCGACGGCGGTGACACGTGGCAGGGCTCCGGCACCGCGCTATGGACGAATGCGCAGGACATGATTGACGCCGGCAAGCTGCTGGGTGTCGACATCATGACCGCGCACTGGGAGATGACGTTCGGGGCGAAACGCGTGCGCGAGGTGGTCGAGCGCGACTTCAAGGGCCGGATCGATTTCCTTGCGCAAAACATCACGACGGCCGATTTCGGCGACCAGGTCTTCCCCCCGTACACCCTGCGCGAAGTCAACAGCGTGAAGATCGCCGTGATCGGCCAGGCGTTTCCGTACACCCCCATCGCCAACCCGCGCCACCTGGTCGCGGAATGGAGCTTCGGCATCAAGGACGACACGATGCAGAAGTTCGTCGATGAAGTGCGCAGCAAGGGTTCGCAGGTCGTTGTCCTGCTCAGCCACAATGGCATGGACGTGGATCTGAAGATGGCTACGCGCGTGCGCGGCATCGATGCGATTCTCGGCGGCCACACGCACGACGGCGTGCCGCAGCCCACGACCGTCACGAACGCGGGCGGCCAGACGCTCGTGACCAATGCCGGCAGCAACGGCAAGTTTCTCGCCGTGCTCGACCTGGAGGTGAAAAGCGGCAAGGTGGCCGACTACCGCTACAAGCTGCTGCCAGTGTTTTCGAATCTGTTGCCTGCCGACTCCGAGATGGAGGCCTACATCAAGCGCACGCGCGCGCCGTTCGAAGCAAGGCTTGGCGAAAAGCTCGCGGTCAGCGAGGGGCTGCTGTATCGGCGCGGCAATTTCAATGGCACGTTTGACCAGTTGATCCTTGATGCGCTGTTGGCGGTGCGCGGCGCGGAGATCGCGTTTTCACCCGGGTTCCGCTGGGGAACATCGCTGCTGCCGGGGCAGCCGATCCTGATGGAGCACCTGCTCGACCAGACCGCGATCACGTATCCGGCGACGACCGTCAACGATCTCACGGGCGCGATGATCAAGACGATCCTGGAAGATGTCGCCGACAATCTGTTCAACCCCGATCCGTACCTGCAGCAGGGCGGCGACATGGTGCGTGTCGGCGGGCTGCAGTACACGATTGAGCCGAACGCGAAGATGGGCTCTCGTATCAGTGACATGCGTTTGAATGGGAAGCCGATCGATGCAGACAAGACCTACAAGGTGGCCGGCTGGGCGTCGGTGCAGGAAGGCGTGCAGGGCGAACCGGTGTGGGACGTGGTGGCGCAGTACCTGCGCGAGCAAAAAGTGATCAAGGCGCGCCGGCTCAGTGTTCCGACGATCAAGGGCATGGCCGGCAATCCGGGCATTGCGTGACACATGCGGGTCCTGCTGACGGAATCGCGGCGATCGGCGTTGCGAAGCCTGGCCGGGCTCGTACTTCTGTCGCGGTTTGCGCGCTCGCATGCACAGCCATCAAGCCCCGAGCATGAGTCGTTGCAACACATCGACGATCTGCGTGTGCTTGCGGCGCAGGTGCGCCAAACGCGGACGCCGTTGCTGCTCTTCTTCAGTGCGCCCGGCTGTCCCTACTGCCTCGACGTACGGCGCAACTACCTCGCCCCGCGCGTGCGCGACATCGCGGCGGCCGGCGTGATCGTGCGCGAGATCGATATCAGCAGTCGTCGATCGTTCGCCGGACTGGACGGCAGTCCATTGACCGAGTGCGACTTCGCGGGTCGTTTCAACGTCCATGTGGTACCGGTCGTCATGGCCGTCGATGCCGACCTCGTCAGTCTCGGTGAGCCCCTCATCGGGCTTGATCGCTCTGGCTACTACGAGGCATACCTGCAGAATTTGATCGACATTGCGAGAACGAAGCTAAAGGCTGCTTAGGTACTGCCTTAGCAGTATTCTTCATGCCTTCGGAAGCACGGCCGAGCGGCTCGAGGCGCCGGAGTTGACAATGTGCCACAGGCGCATTGCGGTGCAGACTAGGGCGAGCGTTATCTCGGAACCAAGACCGGCAAGCCGTTATCCTTCGTCCTTGTAACGGGGGCGTGGCCGTGCCGCTTGAGGCACCGGTCCTGAAATCTGTTGACGGTCCTTCCTTGTAGTGCCGACACGTTCCGGCTCATCCGACAAAGCATTTATCGAGAAGACATTCCGCACTTGAGTCCCTCGAGCGTGTTCCGTTAGCGCCCGTGCAGTTCCGGCGCTTGGGAGTACAAAAGGGGTGTCAGCTTCGCTTGGTCTCGCTGCCCTCGCGCATCGGGTCGTTCGTAACCGCTTTCGAGTCCGCACGAGACCCTCGCCATCGAATGGAAACAGACCGCGGAGGTGCGAGCCTCTCGGTTTGCCGAACGAAGAAATTTGACGCCATTGAGAGCCGTCAATCGATAGAATTCATCTATCGTCGAGGAGAATACAAACGGCGCACTCGGACGAAAGTCGGCGGACACAATGATGGCCGAGCACAAGAGCCTGACCGAACTGGCGCTCCGTGAACAGTGAGATGCGACCATGGAGTGGCGCTACCGGCCGGGTGCGCCGCTGGCACCCATGTTCGAGCGTCAGGCGGAGGAACTGCTGACGCTGGCTGAGCTTCCAGATGTTGGACCCGGCGGCGAGGTCGTAACTAGGCAGTCGTCCGGACTCGGAATGAAGCGGGGAGGGATTCGTGACACGCTGGTGGAAGGTGCGACCCGGATCGCCGAGGACGCCAGCTTTCGACGTACCGGCCTGCTGCTGCAGCCGTCGTTCGATGCGGTGGCGACGGGGGTGGACGCCGCAGAAAGTATCGGCGCAGCAAACAGCCTGGAGAAGGTGCTCGCGCATCAGATGGCAGTCGTACATGAGGCGACGATGCGCCTGTTGAATCGAGCGTTGAGCTACGAGGCCGGCGGCCGGTCAGTGCGCGAAGGCGACAGCGTGCAAGCGTGCCGGCTGGCGAATACAGCGGTGCGGCTGATGTCGACCTTTCAGGACGGACTGCTGACGATTCAGCGGATGCAGACTGGTGGCAATCAGACCGTCACGGTTCAGCACGTTCAGGTGCAGCCGGGTGCGCAAGCCGTCGTCGGCAACGTGCAGACCGCGGGGCATAGGCGGAGGGGGAGCAGTCAAAGAAGCCGGCTAATGCCATGCGAAGCGCGCACGCTGCGCTACGGTGCGGCGCTCACGCTCGGACCACTGGCCTGCCTTGCCGCCAGCCGGCCATGCGCAACGGTCACTGCCGGATGCACGGAGGCAAAGCCGGACGCAAGCCAACGCACGGCCGCTGCACGAAGGCGGCGATCGAGGAACGGCGGCAGCTACGGGCACTGCTCAAGGCGCTGCGCGAACTGATCGACGGGTACTGAGGTGCCTGCAATCGTGATTGGCTGACGGCTGCTTGCGGCGGCAAGGGCTCGCTCACCGCGTTCCTCCGCCCGTTCCTTCCTGGCGCTGGCGGGCGGGGTTCCCCGCGTATGTCCCCGGCCGGATGATGTCGCCGGTGACGACGGCGCCCATGCCGATCGTCACGTCGTCGGTCACAAAGATGCGGTCACGAAGGGCAGCGGCGAGCCCGCACGCGACGCGATTGCCGATGAGGACGTGACCGCCAATGCTCACGTTCGGTGCCGCCGTGAATCCGTCGCCGATGATCACGTCGTGGCCGATCACCGCACCGGGCATGATCACTGGGTGTCGTCCGATGCGGCAGTTTCTTGAAATGTAGGCGAGCGGAAAGACGATTGCTCCCACGCCCAGTTCGACCTCGTCCAGGAAGACGGCGGCCGGATGAATGCAACTAGCGAATGCTGCGCCGGTTCCGAGGCGCCGCCCGACGGCCTCCCGCGCCCGTGGCGAAGCAATGGCCAAGATGAAATTCCAGCCTTCGCCGAGGGCTACAGACAGCGAAACGACGGGCAGGCCACTGACGTTCCGGGTCGCCAGAGACTCATTCTCCTCGGCGAAAGCCGCGACCTCTTCCCGGCGCCCCATCATCGCCATCAGCGAGAACACGGATTGCCCCAGCCCGCCTGCACCGACGATGCAGGTGCACCGTCTGACCACGCTTTGCTCCTTCGACCGGCACGTCAGACCGGAATCGGTGACAGTGTGCCGCGGACTCATGGTGCTCTGAGAAGCGCACCGAGTCGGCGGACGCAGGTTCTTGTTATGGTCGCACAATTTTTGCGTCCGCTTCTGGGCATTCGCCGGTCCAGTGCCGCGAAGTCCACGTGTCCACTATGCGGCCGCCTTGGTGCCCGGTGCAAACAACCTGGTCGAACGTGGTCAATTCCTGCAAGTCAGCTGAGCGATAGTCGAGCACCTGCAACCAAGCTACCGCCGAGCGCACAAAGAAGACCCGCCACGCGGGCTAGCCGTTGGCGAAAGCCGTTGATGGAAACACGAAGGCCCGCATCCCTGTTCGGATTGCGGGCAGTCTTCTTGCGGAAGATTCCCACTCAAGAGTAGCGGCCGCCGACATTCGCATCGACCGGGCCTTGTGACTCGGGTGCGCCTTTTGCTTCAACATCTTTCGCCAACGCCTCGCCAAGCGGGCGGGTTCGTTACGGTGATCGGATGACTACTGCTTGCGGCGACGTGTTGCTGCAAGTCCCGCTAGGCCGAGGCGGAGCAGAGTAAGCGAGCCCGGTTCTGGGGCAGTCAGAGGAGGTGCCACGATCTGCCAGCCCCCCTCAGCATAGGTGCCCCAAGCAACGGCCCCTGTGCTCCCAACATCGAGCAAGCTTCCCGATGTCAGTGTCACAAGAAAGGAACCTGTGATGCCGAAGGTCGAAGGTAAGTCAGTCGAGGAGTTACCGAAGATGAGGAGCGGAAACGGTGCGTAATTGGTGCCGATCTTCTCGGCAGCGTTCACCGCAACGCTTCCCACCGCCATGCTGGAGGAAGTCAAAATGCTATCCCGCGCTGTGGCCGAAGGGTCGATCGCAAATGGATCGAGAAGGGTCAGGAAGTTTCCCTCAGGGAAAGGGGCTGCGCCTGTTCTGTCGGCGCCGACGACCCTGCACGTTCACAGGGTGTTGCATGCCTGCTTGAAGAAGGCGTCGAAGCTCGGAATCGTGGGTCGCAAATGTCGCGGCGGATGCCAATGCACCTAAGTAGTCTGGTTCATAAATTCGGCAACGTATGAAGTCACGCGGCGAGGGGCAAGGCAGCGGGCTGGGCCAGGATTTTTCGGTTCAGTTTTGCGAG
>Ga0209048_10000273_pt1 | contig 56551 bp, 52 predicted proteins | sample FrelakmetCRP12CR_FD_187146 | JGI IMG/M metagenome (GOLD analysis project Ga0209048, IMG submission 187146) | Freshwater lake sediment microbial communities from the University of Notre Dame, USA, for methane emissions studies - CRP12 CR (SPAdes)... | ecosystem: Environmental > Aquatic >...
TCCGCTACACTTAACCTCGACTGACCTGACTCAGGCAGCCAACGTCCCTGGGTAATCGTTCAACGCGCACAACTGGGTATTTTTAAACGCGCGCCGACAACGCTGTATTTCACTGGGACTCATCGAGCAGGATTACGCAACACAAAAACCAAGCTCAGCTTGAAAGTGCGCGGTTTCAATAGCCCTCGAGGGATGATTGATGATGTTAACGGGGCAGTGGAGTTGCTTACAGATGCTGGTATTTGTGCAGCAACTTGGTCTTTCAGTGATCTGATGATTGGCTGGAACAAAAAGCATGCGCAAGCTGCATATGTTTCATATGAAAGCGAGAAAGTTCTTGCTCCTGCTTATCGTTACTTCAGCCCTGCGTTGCTTGGAGAAGGGACGGACTTTAATCGCTATCTGGTAGCGCTATCGGATGGACTCATCATTTTTGATCCGGGATCAAAAGTCATGAATGCCAGCAGTGAAAAACCTACGGTAAAAGCACGTAGCCAATTTCGAACATCTGTTAAACATTTGGCTGGTTTATATGAAACATTCGGCCCCGCCGGCTTCTGACAAATTTCAATTTTGGCCATTTTTTCCGGTTGACCGTAGCAATCTCCAAAAAGCAGAAAGGCGGCTGAATCAGCCGCCTTTCCTTTGCTACCAGCCGTTTGGCGAAGCTCAGACCTTGCTATAAACCTCAGCCCCGGCCTTTACGAATTCCACCGACTTCACTTCCATCCCTTTTTCCAGCGCCGCTGCCTCATCCAAGCCTTGCTGCGCCGCAAACTCACGCACTTCCTGCGTAATTTTCATCGAACAGAAGTGCGGGCCACACATCGAGCAGAAGTGGGCGACCTTGGCCGATTCCTTGGGCAGCGTTTCGTCGTGGAATTCGCGCGCCTTGTCCGGGTCGAGGCCGAGGTTGAACTGGTCGTCCCAGCGGAATTCGAAGCGCGCCTTGGACAGCGCGTTATCGCGGATCTGCGCACCGGGGTGGCCCTTGGCGAGGTCGGCGGCGTGGGCGGCGAGCTTGTAGGTGATGATGCCGACCTTGACGTCGTCCTTGTCCGGCAGGCCGAGGTGTTCCTTGGGCGTGACGTAGCAAAGCATGGCGGTGCCGAACCAGCCGATCATCGCGGCGCCGATGCCGCTGGTGATGTGGTCGTAGCCCGGGGCGATGTCGGTGGTCAGGGGGCCAAGGGTGTAGAACGGGGCTTCGCTGCACTGGTCGAGTTGCAGGTCCATGTTCTCCTTGATCATGTGCATGGGCACATGGCCGGGGCCTTCGATCATGACCTGTACGTCGTGCTTCCAGGCGATCTGGGTCAGTTCGCCGAGGGTCTTCAGTTCGCCAAGTTGGGCTTCGTCGTTGGCGTCGTAGATCGAGCCGGGACGCAGGCCGTCGCCGAGGCTGAAGGCGACGTCGTAGGCCTTCATGATTTCGCAGATTTCCTCGAAGTGGGTGTAGAGGAAGCTTTCCTTGTGGTGGGCCAGACACCACTTGGCCATGATCGAGCCGCCACGGCTGACGATGCCGGTCATCCGGTTGGCGGTGAGCGGCACGTAACGGAGCAGCACGCCGGCGTGGATGGTGAAGTAATCGACGCCCTGTTCGGCCTGTTCGATCAGCGTGTCGCGGAAGATTTCCCAGGTCAGGTCTTCGGCCTTGCCGTTGACCTTTTCCAGCGCCTGATAGATCGGCACCGTGCCGATGGCGACGGGGCTGTTGCGGATGATCCATTCGCGCGTTTCGTGGATGTTCTTGCCGGTGGACAGGTCCATCACCGTATCGCCGCCCCAGCGGATCGACCAGGTCATTTTCTCGACTTCTTCCTGAATGCTGGAGCCGAGCGCCGAGTTGCCGATGTTGGCGTTGATCTTGACGAGGAAATTGCGGCCGATGATCATCGGCTCGCTTTCCGGGTGGTTGATGTTGTTGGGGATGATGGCGCGGCCGCGGGCGATTTCGCTGCGGACAAATTCCGGGGTGATTTCTTCCGGGATGCTGGCGCCGAAGTTCTGGCCGGGGTGCTGGCGGCAGAGCAGGGCAGCCATTTTTTCGCCCATTTTGCCGGTCGACCGCAGCGATTCGATGTAGGCGCGGCGGTTGTTGTTTTCGCGGATGGCGACGTATTCCATCTCCGGCGTGATGATGCCTTGGCGGGCGTAGTGCATCTGGCTGACGTTCTTGCCGGCCTTGGCGCGCAGCGGCTTGCGGTGCAGGCCGGGGAAGCGCAGTTCGTCGAGGGCCTTGTCTTCGGCGCGAATGCGGCCGAATTCTGAGGTCAGGCCGGAGAGTTCTTCAACGTCGCCACGCTCGGCGATCCATCCAGCGCGCAAAGCCGGCAGACCGGAGCGGATGTCGATTTTGGCGGCCGGGTCGGAATAGGGGCCGGAGCAGTCGTAAACGTAGATCGGCGGGTTTTTTTCGCCACCGAAGGCGGTCGGCGTGTCGTCCTGCGAAATTTCGCGCAACGGCACCTGAATATCGGGCCGGGAACCTTCGATGTAGACCTTGCGGGAATTGGGCAGTGGCTGGACTGCGGCCGCGTCGACATGGGCGTTGGCGGCGAGGAAAGTATCTTTGGCGTTCATTGTGGCTCCAGGCATGGGTGCATTGGGATGAGACGTGCAAGGAGCGACATAGTTCGTTTCCCTACGACGGCATGACCCGGTCAGGTTCGAAGGGTATTTCTCAGCCAGCCGGCCGGCAGGCACCCCTAACAAGTGCCTGCAAGTTACTGGAAGGACAGGAAAAAGGCAAGGTGACGCGGTCAACCTCTTGCGGGAGCAGAATTCCGGCAACCACCATTCGCTGGCCACGGTACGTTGACCGCTACACGCGTCCGGTGGTAAATTAATGACCGGATAGTCATTAATTTACCCATGCCCACCGAAGCCATACCCAGAAAGCGCCGCAAGGAAGCGCGCCCGTCCGAATTGACGGCGGCGGCGCTCGGTCTGTTTGTCGAAAAGGGCTTCGCTGCAACCCGTCTGGAAGAGGTTGCGGCGCGCGCCGGTGTTTCGAAGGGAACGCTCTATCTTTATTTCGACAGCAAGGAAGCGCTGTTCAAGGCGGTAATTCAGGAAGGCATGATACCCGTGGTTGCGGAGGGCGAAGCCATTGCCGCGCGGCATGCCGGGAGCGCTGCCGACCTGCTGGAACGGCTGCTGGAAAACTGGTGGGTGAGAATCGGCGGGACCGAGTACGCCGGAATTCCCAAGCTCATGGTGGCCGAGGCACGCAATTTTCCGGAAGTCGCCCAGTTTTACTATGAAAACGTGATCCGCCGCGGACGGGCGCTGGTCGGCGCGGCGCTGGAACGCGGCATGGCCAGCGGCGAGTTCCGGCGCATGGAAATCGAGACGACCATCGAAGTCGTAATCGCCCCGATCCTGATGCTGCTCATCTGGCGCTTCTCGATGGGCGCTTGCCAGAGCAATCAGGCCGACCCGCGCCAATATCTGGCGATCCACATGGATTTGCTGCGTCAGGGCCTGCAGGGGAGTCGGGTATAATTTGCCTTTGTCGGAATCTATATATAAGTATATGCTAATATTTAGCCTGCGGAGATCCAAATGAATATCGAGCAAGCGCGCTTCAACATGATCGAACAGCAGATCAGGCCCTGGGAGGTTCTGGATCCGCAGGTTCTCGACCTGCTTTTCGTCGTCAAGCGCGAGGACTTCGTGCCTGCCGCCTACCGCAATCTGGCGTTCGCCGACATGGAAATTCCGATCGGCAGCGGGCAGGTCATGCTGGCGCCGCGCGTCGAGGCGCGCCTGATGCAGGAACTTGGCATCAGGCAGACCGACAAGGTGCTGGAAATCGGTACTGGCAGCGGCTACATGGCCGCCCTGCTGGCCGCCCGCGCCGACCATGTCGTCACTGTCGAGTCCCGGCCGGAGATTGCCGAATTCGCGCGCCAAAATCTGGAACGCGCCGGTGTCGCGAACGTCACGATCGAAATCGGCGACGGCGCCAACGGCTGGGCCCAGCGCGGCCCCTATGACGCGATTGTCGTATCCGGCGCACTCCCTTCCTTGCCCGACGCACTGCTGAAACAACTGCGTCTCGGCGGCCGCCTAGCAGCCATCGTCGGCGAAGCGCCGGTGATGGAAGCAAAACTGGTGACCTGCAGCGCCGAAGGCGTCTACAACACGATTAACCTCTTCGAAACAGTCGTTCCCGCGCTGGACAGCGGGAACGCAAAACCCGGATTTTCATTCTGATGGAACAGATGCGCTCGCAACAACTGGCTGAATGGCTCGCTGACGACAGCCGCAAGAAACCTGTTATGCTGGACGTGCGCCAGCCATGGGAGTTTGCGCTGTGCAACCTGCCCGGTTCACTGCATATTCCGATGCACCTGGTCCCGTTGCGCAGCAATGAATTGAAGCGCGACGAAGCGATCGTCGTCATCTGCCATCATGGCTGGCGCAGCAAGCAGGTTGCGATGTTTCTGGAACAACAGGGGTTTACCTCGGTCATCAATCTGGAAGGCGGAGTCGCCGGCTGGGCTGACCAGGTCGACTCCGATTTCCCTCGCTACTGAGAACACCATGAAGAAACTCGTCTGGCTGCTCGCCACTCCCTTGCTGGCTTCTCCGCTGTGGGCCGCCGATCTGCTGCAGATCTATCGCGAAGCGCAGAACAATGACGCGACCTTCGCTGCTGCCAGGTCGACCCTCGAAGCCGGCCGGGAACGAACCCCGCAGGCGCGCGCCGGACTCCTGCCGACGCTGTCGTTGAGCGGCAATTCGCTCTGGAACAAGAATGACCTTTATTTGCGCGACGGCACCCTTCCGCCCAACCTGGCCAATCCACGATTCAACAGCAACGGCTACACGCTGACGTTGAGTCAACCCCTGTTTCGCTGGCAAAACTGGGTCGCCTACGATCAGTCGAAATTCCAGGTTGCGCAGGCTGAAGCCAATTTCGTCCAGGCCGGTCAGGATCTTATCCTGCGGGTCGCTCAAGCCTATTTCGACGTGCTTTATGCGCAGGAAAGCCTGAAGGCAGTGCAGGCCAACAAAAAATCGATCGGTGAGCAGCTCGAATCGGCCAAGCGCAATTTCGAGGTCGGCACCTCGACCATCGTCGATGCTCAGGAGGCGCAAGCCCGCTTCGATCTGGCCATCGCCCAGGAAATTGCCGCCGAAAGCGATCTCGAGGTCAGGCAGCGGACCCTGCAGGCCATCGTCGGCAAGGAGCCGGGCCCGCTGGCGCCATTCCGTCGTGGCGCCGAGCTTACCCCGCCGCAGCCGGCCGACATGAAACAATGGGCCGCCGCCGCCGAAAAAGACAATATCAACGTCCAGATACAGATGGCCGCCGTTGAAATCGCCACCCGCGAAGTTGATCGCCAGCGTGCCGGCCACTATCCGACCATCGACCTGGTCGCCAACAAGGGCTTGTCAACGGCGTTCGCGTCGACCGTAGGCGGCCAGCTCGAAACCAATTTTGAGAATGTCGGCGTTCAGCTCAACCTGCCGATTTTCCAGGGTGGCGCTGTTGTTTCCCGCCAGAGCGAAGCGAGCGCAAACCGTGCAGCAGCCGAATCGACCCTCGAGCAGGCGCGGCGCAACGCCGCTCTGCAGGCACGCCAGCAATACCTTGGCGCCGCGAATGGGCTGGCGCAGGTGCGTGCGCTCCGGGCGGCCCTGATTTCGTCGCAATCGTCGCTGGAATCCAACCGGCTGGGCTTCGAAGTCGGTGTGCGCATCAACATCGACGTGCTGAATGCCGACAACCAGGTCTTCGTCACCCGCCGCGACCTGGCAAAGGCAGTTCTCGATACACTGATGTCGCAGCTCAGGTTGAAGGCCGCTGTCGGCACCTTGAGCGAGGACGACGTGGTCGCCGCCAACGCACTGCTCGACCCGGCGGCTACGCCGCAGCAATAGCGGCGCGGATCACTGCCACCGTCCGTTCCGTGGCGCCGCGATGCGCCGCCGCGAAACGCAAGGCAGCAGTGCGCATTTCCGCCATTTCGCGGGCATTCCCGAACGCCTGACTGATCGCCGCTGCAAGTCCGGCTTCATCATCGACCCGGCGGGCTGCCCCGGCGGCGATCGCATCTTCGGTAGCCTGCAGGAAATTGAAGGTATGTGGACCGACGATTGCCGGGCAGCCGCAAGCAGCAGCCTCGATCAGGTTCTGCCCGCCCAGCGGCAAGAGGCTGCCGCCAATGAAGGCAATATCCGCCAGCGTGTAATAGGCGGCCATTTCACCCATGCTGTCACCCAGCCAGACCGGCGTTCCACTACCCGGCAAGCCGTCGCTGCGGCGCACGAAATCAACACCGTTCTGCACCAGCAGCGCGGCGACTTCCGGAAAACGTTGCGGATGGCGCGGCACAATGACCAGCAGCGGAACCGGGAACGCGCCACTGGCGGCAACCATTCGCCACGCCGCGAGCACCAGCGTTTCCTCACCTTCCCGGGTACTGGCCGCGAGCCATACCGGTCGTTCGCCGAGCGCCTCACGCCAGGCATGGCCCAGCGCGATCCTGTCGGGTGCCGGCGTGACGTCGAACTTCAGGTTGCCACAGACGCTGACATTGATCGCGCCTAGCTCGGCAAGGCGCCTGGCATCGACTGGCGTCTGCGCGCCCACCGCAGCGAGTGCCGAAAATGCCGGGCGGGCCAGGGCCGCAATCTTTCCGTAGCCGCGTGCCGAGCGCTCAGAAAGGCGGGCATTGGCAAGGACAACCGGCACGCCTTTCCGCTTCGCGGCGGCCAGCAGGTTCGGCCACAGCTCGGTTTCCATCAGCACCCCGAAGGATGGGGAAAAGTGCCTGAAAAAACGGGCGACCGCATCCGGGTAGTCGTAGGGCAGATAAGCCTGGATCAACCGATCGCCATAGACCTCGCCTCCCGCTGCGCGGCCGGTTGGCGTCATGCCGGTAAGCAGGATGCGGTGGTCTGGCCAGGCGTGTTGCAGGGCCTCGACGAGCGGCTGCGCGGCACGCGTCTCGCCGACCGAAACGGCATGCACCCAGATCAGCTTTTCCGGCACCGGCCGGCGATAGTAACCCCAGCGTTCGCCCAGGTTGCGCAGATATTCCGGTTGCTTGCGCGCGCGCCAGAGCAGCCGCAACAGGATCAGCGGCGTGACCAGATAGATGACGAAACTATAGAGCAGGCGTGCCATCGGCCAATACCGGGCGTAGTGCTTCAAACACGGCGGCGGGCGACGGCACCTGCGCCTTTCCACCAAGATTCCGGTAGTACCCGCTACCGAGGACACCGGTCAGTCCCGGGTCGGTTGCAGTGTACAGGGCCACCGTCGGCGTCTTAAGCGCGACCGCCAGATGGCTCAGCCCGGTATCGACGCCAACAACCGCTTGCGCGCCGGCAAGCAGCGCGGCCAGTTCGGCGATCGACAGCGGCGGGGCGGCAATGGCATCGGGAATCGCCGCCGCCAACCGCCCTGCCCGCTCGCGTTCAGCGGGGCTGCCGCCGGGCAGCACCGCCCGGTAGCCGAGCGCCTGCAATTGCCGGCCAAGCGTCGTCCAGTACGATTCTGGCCACAGCTTGTCGTCACGACTCGTCGCGCTCAGGAAAACCACGTAACGCATCGGCGGTAACCACTCGAAACGTGCGGCTGGCGCCGCGATGCCGTAATCAGGTTCGCCTTGGAGTGCGTAGCCAAGCGCGGCGGCGGCCAGCATCCGGTTGCGAACGACCGCATGCGCCTGCTGCGGGATATTGAATTTGGCATCATAAAAACGCGCAGCAAGGGATTCCCGCGCCGAGTCAACGGCGTAACCCGAAAGCGGACCTTGAGCCTGAGAAGCGATCAGCGCACTCTTCAGCAAGCCTTGAGTATCGATTACTGCATCGTAGCAAGCGACCTGCATCGCCGACCGGAAAATGCCGATTTCCCGCCAGGTTGCCGCCTTGAGCAGCCCCTTGCGCCAGCGTCGAACCGCCACCGGAATCAACTCCCCGACGCCCGGATGCAAACGTGGAATCGCCGCGAAATTCTCCTCCACGCACCAGTCGACCGCAGCATCCGGAATCTGCCGCCGGATGTCGCTCACCACCGGCAGATTGTGGATTACGTCACCGAGTGAGGAAGTTTTCACGAGCAGGATGCGCATCGGCGGATAAAATGGCGGCTTTTCGAAGTCGCAATTATAGATGCCCGCCACGCGCCAGCCGCTCTCCGTCGCCATCATCACGCTCAATGCGGCCGCTCAACTGGAGGCCTGCCTGCGGAGCGTGCGCTTCGCCGACGAGATCGTCGTCGTCGATTCGGGCAGCAGCGACGGCACGCAAGCATTGGCCGAGCGCCATGGTGCCCGGGTCATTCAGCAGGACTGGCTGGGCTTCGGGCCGCAGAAGCAATTCGCCGTCGAGCAGGCGAGCCACGACTGGGTGCTCTGTCTCGATGCCGACGAGCGGGTAACGCCTGAATTGCAGGCGAGCATTGAAAATGCCCTGAAAAACCCGTCGACCGCGCCGCGAAGCAAGTCCCTTGACGGGGCGGCATTCCGCTGCGCACGCCGCAATCGTTTCCTCGGCCGTTATCTGCGCCACGGCGAAGGCTATCCGGACTGGAGCCTGCGCCTGTTCGACCGCCGGCAGGCACGCTGGTCGGACGACGCGGTGCACGAGAAGGTCGAAACGCAATGCCGCGTCGGCGACTTGCCGGGCGACCTGCTGCACGATTCCGCCGAATCGCTGGCCGCCTACCTGACCAAGCAGAACCGCTACACCACGCTGGCCGCCGACATGGCGTTCGCCGCCGGCAAGCGCGCCGGTTTCGCGCGCATCGCCTTCAGCCCGCTGGTTCGCTTCATCAAGTTCTATTTCTTCCGGCAAGGGTTTCGCGATGGCCTGCCGGGGTTGATCCACATCGCGATCGGCTGTTTCAACAGCTTCATGAAATATTCCAAAATGCTGGAGCGCCAGAATTCCGATGCCGCGCCAAGGTAAAATACTGAACTTTCCGCAAGGAGCAACTCCGTGAAAATTCTCATCACCGGCGCCGCCGGCTTTATCGGCTCAACCGCCGGGCTGCGCCTGCTGGCGCGTGGCGACGAGGTGGTCGGCCTCGACAACCTGAACGACTATTACGACGTCAAGCTCAAGGAAGCCCGCCTGCAGCGGCTGGCCGCCCACGCGAAGTTCCGCTTCGTCAAACTGGATATCGCTGATCGCGCCGGCATGGAAGCGCTGTTTGCCGCCGAAAAATTCGACAAGGTGATCCACCTGGCCGCCCAGGCCGGCGTCCGTTACTCCATCCTGAACCCGAACTCCTATGTCGACTGCAATCTGGTCGGCTTCGTCAACGTGCTCGAAGGCTGCCGTCACAACAAGGTAGCGCACCTGGTCTACGCCTCAAGCTCCAGCGTCTACGGCGGCAATACGAAGATGCCTTTCTCGGAGCACGACAGCGTCGACCACCCGGTCAGCCTTTACGCCGCGACTAAAAAAGCCAATGAACTGATGGCGCACACCTACAGCCATCTCTACGGCCTGCCGACCACCGGGCTGCGCTTCTTCACCGTCTTTGGCCCGTGGGGCCGGCCCGACATGGCGCTCTTCCTGTTCACCAAGGCCATCCTCGAAGGCAAGCCGATTGACGTCTTCAACCACGGCAACATGAAGCGCGATTTCACCTACATCGATGACATCGTCGAGGGCCTGATCCGCGTTCTCGACAAGACTGCCACGGTCAACGCTGAATATGACGCGATTTCCGCAGACCCGGCGACCAGCAACGTGCCTTACCGCGTGTTCAATATTGGCAACAACAATCCGGTGCAGTTGCTCGATTTCATCGGCGCCATCGAGAATGCCCTCGGCCGCAAGGCTGAAATGCGTCTGTTGCCGCTGCAGGATGGCGACGTCCCGGCCACCTACGCCAATACCGACCTGCTCAACGACTGGGTCGGCTTCGTCCCGGCCATCACCGTCCAGGAAGGCGTCGATAATTTCATCGCTTGGTATCGCGATTACTACAAGGTTTGAGGACTACCTATGTGCGGCATTGTCGCGGCAGCAGCCGGCAGCAACATTGTTCCCGTTCTTGTCGAAGGCCTGAAGAAGCTCGAATACCGGGGCTATGACTCGGCCGGCCTGGCCGTCATCGCGGATTCCAGCATCGAGCGTGTCCGCTCGGTTGGCCGGGTTGCCGAACTCGAAGCCGCCTCGGCCAACACCCGGTCGGTCACCGGCATCGCCCACACCCGCTGGGCGACGCATGGCGTGCCCAGCGAACGCAACGCCCACCCGCACGTCTCTGGTTCGATCGCCGTCGTCCACAACGGCATCATCGAAAACTATGAGAGCCTGCGCCGCGACCTGACCGCCCAGGGCTACGTCTTCACCTCGGACACCGACACCGAAAGCATCGCTCACCTGATCCAGGCCACGCTAAAGAGCGAACCCGACCTGTTCGCCGCCGTCCGGATCGCCTGCCGCCAACTGGTCGGCGCCTATGCCATCGCCGTCATCGATCACCGCCAGCCGGGCAAGGTCATCGTCGCCCGCGAAGGCTCGCCCCTGCTGCTCGGCGTTTCCGACACCGGCAACTATGCCGCCTCCGACGCCTCGGCGCTGCTGCAAGTCACGCGCAACATGGTCTACCTGGAAAATGGCGATATTGCCGAGTTGACCGCAACAGGCGTCAAGATCACCCGCCTCGACGGCACCCCGGTCGAACGCCCGGTACATGTCTCGCAACTCTCCGCCGCCGCCGTCGAACTCGGCAACTACCAGCACTACATGCAGAAGGAAATCTTCGAGCAGCCGGAAGCACTGGCCAATACGCTGGAAATTGTCGGCGGCAGCAAGAGCATCCAGCCCGGCATTTTCGGCGCCGAAGCCGCCAGCCTGCTCCAGAACGTGGATTCGATCCTCATTCTCGCCTGCGGCACCAGCAGCCACTCCGGCTACACCGCCCGTTACTGGCTCGAAGCCATTGCCGGCGTGCCGTGCAATGTCGAAATTGCCAGCGAATATCGCTACCGTACCTCGGTACCCAATCCGAAGCAGTTGATCGTCGCCATCTCGCAGTCCGGCGAAACCGCCGACACTCTGGCCGCCCTGCGCCACGCCAAGAGTCTCGGACAACAGAAAACCCTGGCCATCTGCAACGTGCCGGAATCGGCCATCATCCGCGAATGCGCGCTGCGCTTCATCACCCGCGCCGGCCCGGAAATCGGCGTCGCCTCAACCAAGGCCTTCACCACACAGCTTGCCGCACTTTTCCTGCTGACGCTGGTCATGGCCAAGGTCAAACAGCGCCTGACTCCGACGCAGGAAAGCGCCTACATCGACCAGCTTCGTCACCTGCCGGTGGCGGTCAACAAGGTGCTGCAGCTCGAACCCGAGATCAAGGCCTGGGCCCGGCGCTTCGCCGACAAGCAGCACGCCCTTTTCCTCGGTCGCGGCCGGCATTACCCGATCGCCATGGAAGGCGCGCTGAAGCTCAAGGAAATTTCCTACATTCACGCCGAAGCCTATCCGGCCGGCGAACTCAAGCACGGCCCGCTGGCGCTGGTCGATGCCGACATGCCGGTGATTTCCGTCGCCCCCAACGACCAGTTGCTCGACAAGCTGAAGTCGAACCTCAGGGAAGTCCAGGCGCGCGGTGGTGAGCTTTACGTCTTCGCAGATGCCGATTCGGAAATCACCGAGTCGGAAGGCGTGCATATCCTGCGCCTGCCGGAACACTATGGTGAACTGTCGCCGATCCTGCACGCCATCCCGCTACAACTGCTGGCGTATCACGCGGCGCTGGTCAAGGGAACTGACGTCGACAAGCCGAGAAATCTGGCGAAATCGGTGACCGTCGAGTAACAGCGATCGCCCTCAGTTTTTGTCGCCAGCTTGGAGCATCGACTTCAATCCAGCAAACGGTGAGTGAGAGGCTCCTCCCGCCCTGGTTGCGCCGGCATCCGTGTAACCGCGGTCAGCCTCGATCTGTTTCTGATGCTCGTTGTCGTGGCAATAGATGCAGAGCAACTCCCAGTTGCTGCCGTCGGGCGGATTATTGTCGTGATTGTGATCGCGGTGATGAACGGTCAGTTCACGCAGGTTGGCAAGGGTGAACTCGCGGGCGCAGCGACCGCATATCCACGGATAGATCTTGAGCGCGCGTTCCCGGTAGCCATTTTCCCGGGCTTCGCGGGTCTTGCGCGCGTCCAGCACGATACGGTCAAGGCGGTCGTGGTCTATCGTCTTCATGGTCAATCAGGATCCTCGTCTGCAGGCACAAGCAATTTTGTGGCACATTACTCCAAACAACACAAATCGGTAAGCGTGGCGCCGTTGCCCCTTATTCAATCGACCATTCGAGCAGATCGGTAATACATGGCCACCTACGCCGTCGGCGATATTCAGGGCTGTTTCAATTCCCTGGAGCGGCTGCTGGACAAGTGCGGATTCAGCCCGGCGCGCGATCGCCTGTGGCTGGTCGGCGATCTGGTCAATCGCGGGCCGAAATCCCTGGAAACGCTGCGCTTCATCAAGCGCCTCGGCGATTCGGCACTGACCGTCCTTGGCAACCACGACCTTTACCTGCTGATGGTTGCGGAAGGCGGCGCCAAGGCCCGCGGCAAGGACGACACCCTGCAACCCATCCTCGAGGCGGTGGACCGCGATGAATTGCTGGACTGGTTGCGCAGGCAACCCCTGTGTCACGTCGAAGACCACTACTGCATGGTTCATGCCGGGCTGCTCCCGCAATGGACGACACAGCAGGCGCGCGCGCTGGCCCGCGAGGTCGAAACCACCCTGCAGGGAAAAAAATACCGTGAGTTCATTGCCAACATGTGGGGCAGCAAGCCTGATTGCTGGTCCGACGACCTTTCAGGCTGGCCGCGCCTGCGCGTGATCGTCAATGCCATGACCCGCATGCGCTTCTGCACCGCGGGCGGTGTCATGGACTTTCATGCCAAGGGGGAAACCTTCAAGGCGCCGAAGGGTTACATGCCGTGGTTCGAAGTGCCCGGACGAAAGAGCGCGGAAGCCGTTCTCGTGACCGGCCACTGGTCGGCCCTCGGATTGAAGGTTACCGATAATCTGCTGGCCCTCGATTCGGGCTGCCTGTGGGGCGGCCATCTCACCGCATTGCGCCTGGAAGATCGCCGGGTTTTCCAGGTCGACTGTTCCGCCGGCGAATCGGTTCCGTTGGAAAAATAGCGACCACAGATGATCGAATCCATTCTTCTGGCTGCCGCACGAATCTGCACTTTCGATGGCAGGCGGCCACTGACGAACGCGAGCGGGCTATTCTTCGAGCGCGACGAACGCCTGTTTCTGGTGACCAGCCGGCACGTGATGATAGACAAGCCGAGCAAGCACTTCCCTGATCGCATCGAGGTTGAACTCCACATCGACCCCGACAACATGGCCAAGTCCACCGGCTTTTCAATTCCGCTCTACCGCAACGGCAAGAGTCTCTGGCGGCAAGGCCTCGATACCGCCGGGGAAATCGACGTGGCGGTCATTGAAATCGAACGCCCGGCGCTTCCCAAGACGTCTGTTTACCGTGCCTTCACCCCAGAACACCTGCTGGGCAGTCTGGATCATGTCGAGGTCGGCACCTCACTTCTGGTGGTGGGCTTCCCGCTCGGCTTCCATGACACGCTGCACCACATGCCCGTCGTGCGCCACGCGGTGATCGCATCGTCGTTCGGCATGCGCTTTCAGGGCGAGGGCTACTTCCTGACCGATGCACGCACCCATCGCGGGACCAGCGGGGCTCCGGTCGTCATGCGCGTACCGGAAAGAGGCCGGATACATGGCGACCTGCCGTGGATGCTCCTCGGCATTCATTCGGCACGCCTCGATGTCGGAACCCGGGACCTGAAACTCGATGAGGCGCTCGGACTGAATTGCGCCTGGTATGCCGACATCCTGCTGACACTGACCGAACACTGACCGTTCCATGCCGCGAATTCTCGTCGAACCTTTCACCATCGCTTCTGAATCGATCGACATGAATGGCCATGTCAACAATCAGGAATACGTGCGCTGGATGCAGGACATTGCCACCGCACACTCGCATGAGCAGGGCTGGACGGTGGCCCGCTATCTGGATACCAGAACGACTTGGGTCATCCGTTCGCATTACATCGAGTACATTCGGCCAGCTTTCATGGGCGATGACCTGATGGTCGCCACCTGGGTCGCGGGCATGGCGGCACAAACCTCGCCGCGGAAATACCGCTTCGTGCGCGCCCGTGACGGAAAGACGATCGTCGAGGCGGAAACCTTGTGGGTTTACTGCGACGCGACGAGCGGCCGACCGCTCGCCATTACACCGGAAATCCGCGACGTTTTTCCCGTGGTCAGCGATGACACAGAAATCATGGCGGCAATCGCCAAACAACTGACGGACACGAGCGGAGAGCGATAGGCCACTCCTTCTCGCCGGCCATTGGAATCTCAGGCCGGTAATCGGTTCGCATCCGCCATGCCGGGCGGAGGAAGCCCGGCGCCAGCACAGATTACTTCCCGGGCTACCGTGGCCACCTGCCGGCGGTCTTCGCCAGCCATGCCGAGCGCCGGGCAGGTCGTGACTCGGGCGACCAGTCTCTTGCATCCGGCAATCTCCAGCGTGCATTGCGCCAGAGAGACATCTCCCACATAACCCGGGGCCAAACTGCGACTTCCGTCTGTTCCCCAGTAGGAAATCGCTACCGGCAGGACTGGTCGGCCAACTGCGAGTGCCGGCTGGATCAGGGCGGCATGGAAATGGAGGAGATGCGTGCCATTGGTCGTTGTGCCTTCGGGAAAGACCGCGACGTAATTCCCTTTGCCCAAAATTTCGGCGATTTGCTGATTGATGATACGGGCGTGACCGTGGCTGCCACGACGCAGGAAAACCGTATCACTCCTTGCCGCCAGCCAGCCAACCAGTGGCCAGTGCCTGACCTCTTCCTTCGAAACAAAGGCTGACGGCAAAGCGGCATTGATGACGAAAATATCGATCCACGATATATGGTTGGCAACGATCAGCGCCCCCGGCACGGCATGGCTCAGATCGGCCTCAAGTTTGATCCCCAGCGCGTCGAGAACCCCTCGGGACACACTCGCCTTCAAGCGCAGGCGGGTTGCATCGCCGCAGACCGGAAACCGGCAAAGCACGACAAACACAGCCCGCATCATCGCCAGAGCGAGACGAAACAGCCGGAAGGCGCGGATCGGAAAGCTGGATCGGGTCAGCCTGTTTTCCCCAAGTAGTGTTTGGCGTAGCGGTCTGAGACCTTGCGCATCGACATCAAAATCGGCAGGTCCGCCGTGTTGAAATCAGGATCCCAGGCCGGTTCACCACAGACCCAGGCACCGGCTCGCAAGTATGCCTTGATCAGTGGCGGCGTTTCGGCCTGCCGGTCCTTCCTCAAGGCGGCCAGCGGCAACGGACAACGCGGAAAGACCCGGTATTCCTGCGGCCCGAGATTTTCGGCCAGTCGATTATACAAGCTGGCTGCCGCGTGGCCGCCATCGGCCATGCTGATCGAGGCGCAACCCATCAGATAGTCATAACCGCGCTCAGTCATATAGCGGGCGAGGCCGGACCATAGCAGCGCAATTGTTGCCCCGTTCCGGTGATCTGGATGAACACACGAGCGACCGATTTCCGCCAGCCGTGGGCGCAGATGCTGCAGACGGGTCAGGTCGAATTCGTTCTCGGAATAATAGCCAACCTGCCGGGCGTTCTCGGGCGAGAGAATTCGATAGTTGCCGACCACTTCGCCACTCCGGGTATCGCGCACCACGAGGTGTTCGCAGTACGGATCGTAGATGTCGTGGTCTATGCCCGGGGTACGGCTCGGCAGAATGGCGCCCATTTCTCCGGCAAAAATACGGTAGCGCAAACGCTGGGCGTCTTGAATTTCGCTGGGAGTCCGTGCGAAGCCGACTGCCAGTCGATAACGTTCGGGGCGGTGGCCACCCGCTTCCTTGTGCAATTGTTCCATTCTGTTCTCCATGAGTTTGTGGAGAAGAAGTCTGGAACCTGACTGTTACATGCGTTTTGCCAGAAGATGACCGCTATGTTTCAACGACACCCTACCATGGAAGCGTACCGAATGCCCGCTGGTAGCGGTCGGCAATTTCCTCACGACTTGGCTGATGACTCTGGCCGCCACGATGAGCGATCTTGATCGCCCCCATTACTGCAGCCAGGCGTCCCGTGGTCGGCCAATCGAATCCGTTGGCGATGCCGTAGAGCAGGCCTGAGCGGTAGGCATCGCCGCAACCGGTCGGGTCGAGGAGCTGATCGGCATGAACGCAGGGAATGTCGTGGCGCTGGCCGGCAGCGTAAATCTGGGAACCCTCACCGCCGCGCGTGACGATCAGCGCCGTCACCTCGCCGGCCAGTTGTTCAAGGCTGCGGTCGGTGCGATCGCACAACAGTTTTGCCTCGTAATCGTTGAAACAGGCGTAATCGGCCAGGCCCATGAAGTCGAGCAATTCGTCGCCGTTGAACATCGGCAGTCCCTGACCGGGATCAAAGATGAACGGAATCCCGGCCGCCGCGAAATCGCGGGCATGCTGCATCATGCCTTCGCGGCCGTCCGGGGCAACGATGCCCAGCGTTGCCGCTTTGGCATGTTCAACCTTGTTCAGGTGGGAGAAGGTCATCGCACCCGGGTGGAAGGCGGTGATCTGGTTGTCGTCAAGATCGGTGGTGATGAAGGCCTGGGCCGTGAAGCTGCCCGGTACATGGCGCACGTGGTTGCGCGACAAACCAAGCTTGTCGAGACGCTCGAGGTAAGGCCCCGCATCGTCACCGACGGTTGCCATGATCAGCGGCGAGCCGCCCAGCAACATCAGGTTGTAGGCAATGTTTCCGGCACAGCCGCCGTACTCGCGACGCATTTCGGGAACCAGAAAAGCGACATTCAGGATGTGAATCTGCTCAGGCAGGATGTGGTTCTTGAAACGGTCGGGAAAGACCATGATGTTGTCGAAGGCAAGCGAACCACAGATCAGGGTATTCATGGCGGAGGCAATCAGGGATAGAAGATATAGAGTCGGTATCCGGAAGCGCCGAGGCCCTTGGCGTCGATCCACAGACGAACGGGAACCTCGGCGTTGGCCGGAAACGAAGTCAGGTCGCTGCCCGGCGGCAGATAATTCGCCGCGCGCATGACACGCCGCGCAACCGGTGCGTCGCTGGCATCGATCAGCGTCAACTCCAGCGCGGGCCAGGCCTGAGCGTAAGCTGCACGGTTGCGCAGGGACGCATTGAGAACAAACAGGCCACGCGGGTTGTCCGACCGCAAATCCGAGGCTTCGATACTGACCAGATCACTGTGCGCCGGAAGCGGAACCGGAATATCGAGCGCCGCGAAAACATCGGCTGCGGCGGGAACGGACCTGACGAGTTCGGTACGGAAATGGTATGCGATCTGAGCTATAAGAACGGCAATCAGCAGCAACGCTACAACCAAAAATAGCCAACTCGCGCGCCGCCCGTCCTCGGCATCGAATCCGCCAGGACCACGCCCGGACAGTGTGCCTGTTGCCCAGCGATCGAATGCCGGAGTCTCCGACAATTCCCGCGCTGCCACCAGACCCGCTTCCCGCGCGGCCTGGGTCGCCTCCTCCGGTGTTTCGTCCGGAACCGGAACTGCCGGCTCGGCCTCTGTCGCGGTCAACACCTCGAATGGGGCAATTTCTCCCTGTTCGCCTGCCTCGGAGTCGAGTGGCTTCGGTACTTCCTCTGAGCTTTGGCCTTGGTCCGGCTCGTCCGCGTCATTCGACTCGATTTCGGGCTCGACTTCCGGCGTGACAGCCGCTTCCGACTCGTCGGTTGCTGGCTCTGGCTCTGTGATCAATACCTCATCGTCAGCCGCCACGGTCCCGACTGCTTCAATTTGCTCGTCTTGCAAGTATTCGTGAGGGGCTGCGCCAAGACTAACCTGAGGTTCGACTAGAGGCTGAGTAGCCACCGCCTGGGTTTCATCGATCAATTCGTCGAAGGCATTGAAAACTGCCTGGCAGTATCCACAGCGAACCTTGCCCGCCTTGGCGCGCAATTGATCGGAGGTCACACGGAAAACCGTGCTGCAAGCCGGGCAGCGAGTCCGGGTCAAGGTTTGGTTCCGGCCAGGCACACCCAGTCCTCACGAACGTCCGCCACTTCCAGGGGCAACCATTGTGCATAGATCGCCATGATTTCGTCAGCCTGTTCGCGCAGGATGCCGGACAGCGCTAGGCGACCGCCCGGGCGGACATGCGCACAGATGGCCGGGGCCAGTACCCGTAGTGGATTTGACAGGATGTTGGCCACAACAACGTCATACTCACCGGCAACCGGCACGGTCGAATCGGCAAACACTGCGGTCACCCCGTTGCGCTCGGCATTGGCACGTGCCGCGTCGACTGCCTGCGGGTCGATGTCGACACCCGCGACTCGCCCGGCCCCGAGACGGGCAGCCGCGATGGCCAGAATCCCCGAGCCGCAGCCGTAATCAAGAACCGAACACGCTCCGGAAACATTTCGTTCCAGCCACTCGAGGCATAGCCGGGTCGTTGGATGCGAGCCGGTACCGAAGGCCATTCCGGGGTCAAGAATAAGGTTGACCGCAGCCGGGTCCGGTGATTCATGCCAGGACGGAACGATCCACAATCGCTGCGAAACGCGAATGGGGTCAAACTGCGATTGGGTCAGTTGGACCCAGTTCTGCTCCGCGACGGTTTCGACGGTCCATTCCGGAACCCTGAGCAAACCAATTGCGGCGCTCGAGACGGCGAGCAGGGCGGGTGCATCGGCTTTTTCCTCAAGCAAGGCAACGACACGGGAATGTGTCCAACCCGGCGAATTGACCGAACCCGGCTCGCCAAACTGGGGTTGTTCGTCCGCCGTTCCGGCATCGGCATCCTCGATACTGGCGGCCAGCGCACCGGCCGCCAGAAGGGCATCGCACATCGACTCCGCGTGCGATGCGTCGGTCAGGAAACTGACGCTCTGCCAGCCCATCGCCTACTTCTTGACTTCGCCCTTTTCGGCGAGCTTTTTTTCAAGATAGTGAATGCTGGTACCGCCCTCGATGAAGCGCGCGTCGTGCATCAGTTCCTGATGCAGTGGGATATTGGTCTTGATGCCCTCGATACTCATCTCGGACAGCGCGATGCGCATGCGGCGAATCGCCTGCTCCCGGGTATCGCCATAGGCGATGACCTTGGCGACCATCGAGTCGTAATACGACGGAACCGTATAGCCCTGATAGATGTGCGAATCGACACGAATTCCCGGTCCACCCGGCGGATGATAGAAGGTGATTTTCCCCGGAGATGGCACGAACGTGAAGGGATCTTCGGCGTTAATGCGACATTCGATGGCATGGCCGCGAAGCGAAATATCCTTCTGGCGATAGCGCAGCTTTTCACCGAAGGCGACACGAATCTGTTCCTGGACGATATCGACGCCAGTAATTGCTTCGGTCACCGGGTGTTCGACCTGAACCCGGGTATTCATCTCGATGAAAAAAAACTCGCCGTTTTCGTAAAGAAATTCAAAGGTTCCCGCACCACGATAACCGATCTTGCGACAGGCTTCAGCACAGCGTTCACCGATGCGGTTGATCAGGCGGGCCGGAATATGCGGCGCTGGCGCCTCCTCGATCACCTTCTGGTGACGACGCTGCATGGAGCAATCACGCTCGCCCAGGTAAATCGCATTCTTGTGCTGGTCGGCGAGAATCTGGATTTCCACGTGGCGCGGATTTTCCAGGTATTTCTCCATGTACACCACGGGGTTGCCAAAGGCCGATTGCGCTTCGGCGCGCGTCATCTGCACGGCATTGACCAGCGCCGCTTCGGTATGCACCACGCGCATGCCGCGTCCGCCACCGCCGCCAGCCGCCTTGATGATGACCGGATAGCCGACTGCACGGCCAATGCGCACGATTTCCTTGGGGTCTTCCGGCAAGGCGCCGTCGGAACCTGGTACGCAGGGGACGCCGGACGCCTTCATCGCATCCTTGGCTGACACTTTGTCGCCCATCAGGCGGATGGTGTCGGCGCGCGGCCCGATGAAAACGAAGCCCGAGGTTTCGACGCGCTCGGCAAAATCGGCATTTTCGGAGAGAAAACCGTAACCGGGGTGGATCGCTTCGGAATCAGTCACCTCGGCCGCCGAAATGATGGCGGGAATGTTCAGGTAACTCAGTGCCGACTGCGCCGGGCCGATACAGACCGATTCGTCGGCCAGCTTGACATACTTGGCCTCGCGATCCGCCTCGGAATGCACAACGACCGTCTTGATACCGAGTTCGCGGCAGGCACGCTGCACACGCAGCGCAATTTCGCCTCGGTTGGCGATAAGTATTTTCCCGAACATGCCGTGATCAGCCGATTACAAAAAGCGGTTCGCCGAATTCGACCGGCTCGCCGTTATCAAGCAGAATCGCCTTGATCACGCCCGACGCGTCAGCCTCGATTTCGTTCAGAAGTTTCATTGCTTCGATGATGCACAGGGTATCGCCTTCCTTGACGGACTGGCCAATCTGGACAAACGCATCGGCACCGGGCGACGCGGAGCGATAGAAGGTGCCGACCATCGGCGACTTTACGACGTGACCTTCCGGCAAATCGTCCTCATCGTCAAGATTCACCGACGAGGCACCGACTGGCGCTGCTGTCGGCATGGCTGCGGGAACGGCATAGTGCTGCACCGGAGCGGCCACCGCCCCGTAATGCTTGGCAATGCGCACCCTTTCTTCACCTTCGGTCACTTCAAGTTCTGAAATACCGGATTCCTGAACGAGGTCGATGAGTTTCTTGAGTTTACGCAGATCCATGGAGACTCCTTTCTGTCTTGCCCCGGTCCGAGGCAAGTGCCGGCATCTGCCGGTCTATTCGATATTGAGTTTGTTGAGCAGGTACTCGAGAGCCAGCAAATAGCCCTGGTGACCCAAGCCGCAGATTACCCCGACGGCCAGGTCGGAAAAATAGGAATGGTGCCGGAAAGGCTCCCGGGAATAGACATTCGAGAGGTGCACCTCGACAAAGGGAATGCTTACCGCCGCCAGCGCATCACGCAGTGCCACGCTGGTATGGGTGTAGGCTGCGGGATTGATGATGATGGCCCGCACCCCCTGTTCATGGGCGGCATGGATGCGCTCGACCAGGGCGCCTTCGTGGTTGCTCTGGAAGGACTCAAGGTCGACACCGACACCATCTGCCATGCGGGCCAGTGCCAAATTGATATCCGCCAGGGTCACTTGTCCGTAGTGTTCTGGCTCACGGGTGCCAAGCAGATTGAGATTAGGCCCGTGAATTACCAGAATTCGCGGTTTCTCGACTGGCTTGGAAGCGGTTTTTTGCTTCTTCATAGCCGCAAGTTTGCCGCAGATCGCCGCAACTTGTCCAGACCTATTCCAGAATGAGGGCGCGCAGGGCTTCGGCGCGGATCCGTTCCCGTGGCCTGCCATCGCGGTGCTTCATGACGACCCGCTCCAGTTGCGGCGGAAAGATGACCAGATTGGCATCCACCGTATCGGTTTCCATGACCAAAACTGCTTCGGCACGCTCATTGCGCGGCTCGACGTGTTCGAAAGCGAGGCCGCGATTAAGCAGAAAAATTTCGACTTCCTTGGCACTGTCCGCGAACAGCAGAATGTCGATATGCGAGTGCTCACCGGCCGTGCCGTCGAGGACCGAGCCGGCGAGATAGGGCGAGTAATCGGCAAGCAGTTCCAGCAAGCCGAGTGCGGTCTGGCGCAGCGCGAGGATCAGTTCCGGATGTCCCTCTTCCTGATAAAGACCACGGTAGGCGCGCAATTCCGCCTCGACTTCGGCATTATCCGGATAGGCCGTATTCTCGGGCAGGCCCAACTGACGGGCCGCCTTGCGCTTGGCGTGGTGGTAATCGGCAATACCATCCTCCGCCATCAGGCGCGCCGCGGCGCTGGCGATACTGGCCCGGGTGCTGGCACTGGTTCGTGGCCGTTCAGGACGGGGCATTGGGGAAATGGACAGGGTAGAATCGCCCCCATTCTAACGGGTCTATGTGACATGCACATTCATATTCTGGGTATCTGCGGCACTTTCATGGGCGGCGTCGCGCAACTGGCGGTGGCTTCCGGCCACAAGGTAACCGGCTGTGACGCCAACGTCTATCCGCCGATGAGCGACCAGTTGCGCGCAACCGGCGTCGAATTGATCGAAGGCTTCGAAACCGGGCAACTGGCGCTGCAACCGGACGTTTTTGTCATCGGCAACGCGATTTCTCGTGGCAATCCGCTGCTCGAAGCCATTCTCGACCAGGGCCTGCCCTATATCTCGGGACCGCAATGGCTGGCGGAAAACGTGCTGCAGGGCCGCTGGGTCCTCGGCGTCGCGGGCACGCATGGCAAAACTTCCACCGCCTCGATGCTCGCCTGGATCCTGGAAGATGCAGGCATGCAACCAGGTTTCCTGATCGGTGGCGTACCCATGAACTTCGGGGTTTCAGCCCGACTCGGCGCCACGCCGTTCTTCGTGATCGAGGCCGACGAGTACGACACCGCCTTCTGCGACAAGCGTTCGAAGTTCGTTCATTACAAGCCGCGCACCGTGATTCTGAACAATCTTGAATTCGATCACGCTGACATTTTCTGCGATCTTGCAGCGATCGAAACTCAATTTCACCATTTCGTGCGCACGCTGCCCGCAACCGGCCTGATTGTCAGCAACGCTGCCGAGGCAAGTCTGGAACGCGTTCTGCAGCGCGGTTGCTGGACACCGGTCGAGCGCTTCAACGACCCGGCCGGCTATCGGGTCAGCGGCGACGACGCCAGCGGTGAACTGGTGCTGCATGGCGCCCAGGGTGAAATTGGCCGCACGACCTGGCCGTTGTCCGGCGAGCATAACCGGGCCAACGCCTGCGCAGCCCTGCTTGCCGCCCGCCATGTCGGCGTGCCGCTCGACAAGGGGCTGGAAGCGCTTTCCCGCTTCGTCAATGTCAAACGGCGCATGGAAGTACGCGGTGAAGTTCGCGGAATCACCGTTTACGACGATTTCGCCCACCATCCGACCGCCATCACGACCACGGTAGCCGGCCTGCGCCGCAAGGTGGGCACCGCCCGCATTCTGGCCGTGCTGGAGCCGCGCTCGAACACCATGAAACTAGGCACCATGAAGAGCCAGTTGCCGGACAGCTTGCGTGAAGTCGACACGGCATTCTGCTACGCCGCCAATCTCGGCTGGGATGCCCGCGAGGCGCTGGCGCCGATGGGCAGCAAGGCCGTCGTCGAAGACAGTCTCGACGAACTGGTCGGCAAAATCGTTACCGCCGCCCGCAGCGGCGACCATATTCTGGTGATGAGCAACGGTGGCTTCGGGGGCATACACGGCAAGCTGCTGGCTGCACTTGCCGTGTAACTGCCGCACCCCATGGCCCGAGGTCACGCCGAGGGTGCTTGAGTCCAAGGCCCCGTCGCCTGCGCCGCGAAGCCAGTCCCCTGGCGGGACGGGGCGCGGTCGACCGCGAAAACAGGGCAAAAATGAAAAAGGCGCTGGAGGGCAAGCCCTCAGCGCCTTTTTGGCGCGCGGAAATCAGCGCTCCATCGATTCCACCACGGCCAGCGCGGTCATGTTGACCAGGCGACGCACGGTGGCCGTCGCCGTCAGCACATGCACCGGGCGTGCCGCGCCGAGCAGGATGGGGCCAATGGTCACCCCTTCGCCGGCGGTCATCTTCAGCAGGTTGTAGGAGATGTTGGCGGCATCGATATTTGGCATCACCAGCAGATTGGCCTCGCCTTTGAGCGGTGAATCCGGGTGGGCTTCGTGACGAATCACTTCCGACAGCGCGGCGTCGCCGTGCATTTCGCCGTCAACCTCCAGTTCGCCTGAGGAAATGGCCGGCAGCAGGGCGGCAGCGCGACTCATCTTGCGGGCGGATTCGGATGAACCGGAACCGAAATTCGAGTACGAGAGTAGCGCAACCTTCGGATGGATACCAAAGCGCTTGACCTGCTCGGCGGCCATCAACGTCATTTCAGCGATTTCCTCGGCCGTCGGGTTTTCATTGATATGCGTATCGCAAATGAACAGCGAGCGACCCGGCAGCATCAGGTAATTCATCGCCGCCAGCGTATTGGTGCCCTGGCGCTTGCCGATGACCTCGTTGATCACGCCCAGGTGACGGCTGTACTGGCCGGTCATTCCGCACAGCAGGCCATCGGCGTAGCCAAGCTTCAGCAACATGGCACCGATCAGTGTCGGCTTGCGGCGCAAGGCTTCCTTGGCAATCGCCGGCGTGACGCCGCGGCGGACCATCAACTTGTGATAAGCCATCCAGCATTCGCGGTAACGCTCGTCGGATTCCGGATTGACAATGTCGAAATCGACGCCGGGTTTGATTCGCAGGTTGGCCTTTTCTAGGCGATGTTCGATGACCGGCGGACGGCCGATCAGGATCGGGCGGGCAAATTTTTCTTCGATGACGATTTGGGCGGCGCGCAGTACTCGCTCATCTTCACCTTCGGCATAAATGATGCGCTTCCTGCCCCTAGCCTGACGTGCAGCCTGGAAGATGGCGCGCATGCCGACACCGGTGTGATAGACAAATTCGGAAAGTTTGGCGCGGTACGCATCAAAATCGTTGATCGGCCGGGTTGCCACGCCGGAATCCATCGCCGCCTGGGCGACAGCCGGGGCGATCTTGACGATCAGGCGCGGGTCGAACGGCTTCGGGATCAGGTATTCGGGACCAAAGGACAAATCGTGGCCGGGATAGGCCATGGCCACTTCATCGGTAACTTCGGCTTCGGCCAGTTCGGCGATGGCGCGAACGCTGGCCATCTTCATCTCTTCGGTAATGCGCGTGGCGCCGACATCGAGCGCACCGCGGAAGATGAACGGGAAGCACAGCACGTTGTTGACCTGGTTCACATAGTCGGAACGGCCGGTGGCGATGATGACATCCGGACGCACAGCCCTGGCCAGTTCCGGCATAATTTCCGGCGTCGGGTTGGCCAGCGCGAAAACCATCGGCTTTTCGCCCATGCTGGCGACCATTTCCTGCTTCAGCACACCGGCGGCCGAGAGGCCAAGGAAGACATCGGCGCCGACCATCGCATCGCCCAGGGTGCGCTCGGCAGTTTCGCGGGCATAGCGGGCCTTGGTCGCTTCCATGTTGGCTTCGCGGCCAACAAAAATGACACCCTTGGAATCGCAGACCGTGATGTTCTCGCGCCTGACGCCAAGCTCGCACCACAGGTTGAGGCAGGAAATGGCGGCGGCGCCGGCACCTGAACAGACCACCTTGATTTCCTCGATCTTCTTGCCGACGACCTTCAGGCCATTGAGCATGGCGGCGGCTGAAATAATTGCCGTGCCATGCTGATCGTCATGGAAGACGGGAATATTCATCCGCTCCTTGAGCTTCTCTTCGATATAGAAGCACTCGGGGGCCTTGATGTCTTCGAGGTTCACACCGCCGAGCGTTGGCTCCATGGCGGCGATCATGTCGATCAGCTTGTCCGGGTCGTTCTCTGCCAGTTCGATGTCGAAGACGTCAATTCCGGCGAACTTCTTGAACAGACAGCCCTTGCCTTCCATGACCGGCTTGGCGGCCAGCGGGCCGATATTGCCAAGGCCAAGCACAGCGGTGCCGTTGGTGATCACACCCACCAGGTTGGCCCGCGAGGTCAGTTCTGCGGCGGTGGCGGGGTCTTCGACGATCGCGTCACAAGCCGCGGCAACTCCCGGCGAGTAGGCCAGCGCCAGATCGCGCTGGTTGGTCAGTCCCTTGGTCGGACGTACGGAAATCTTGCCCGGAGTGGGCCAGCGATGGTATTCGAGCGCGGCTTCGCGCAGATCCTTTTCCACGAAATCTCCTTGGACTTTCTGCAACAGGGGAAAACCCTGTAGGTTACCGGAAAGCCCTTGGTCCGGTAAAGCGTAATTATGGATTTGGGGGGGTCAGAAGCGATGCGCAAAGCTCAACCTGAAGGTGCGTGGCTCAGCAGGATGAATGTGGCGATCGAAGACCGGCGCGGTTTCATTGGGCAACTGCGAGTCATACCAGTATTCGATGTCATTCACCTCGCTGTCGAACAGGTTGAAGACATCGAGGGAAATCCGGGTTTTCGGACTCAATCTGTAACCGATACGCAGGTTGGTCAGCGATGAAGCCGACGATCGAACCGAGTTGTCCTCGATCAGCGGGCGCGGCCCGAAGTAGCGCCAGCGCAATGTGCCGAACCACGGGCCAAGCTGATCGATGGTGATGCCCACATTGGCCGTGGTCTCGACCGCGCCAGGAATCTTGTCGCCAACCGGGTCGCTATCCGTGAAGTGCGCCTGCGACCAGGCGAGATCGGCATCGATGGCCAGCCAACTGGTAGGAAGATAGAGATTGTTCCACTCCACCCCGTAACGGCGTGACGGGCGCGAAGCTTCGGTCGTCCCGGCGTCGCCGACGAAGAGCAATTCCGATGCCGAATCGAGCTGCCACAGCGCGAGGGTGCTTTGCCAGCCGCTGACCGGCTCGCTGCGCACCCCGGCTTCGTAGCCGATTGTCCTGACCAGCGGCTGGACCCGGTCGACCGGCGTCACGCCATCAGCCGGGTCTACCCTGATCGTGGTACCGCGGGCGTCGTTCGAATGGAAGCCCTGGCCATAGTTCAGATAGAGCTCGGATTTCCGCCACGGCCCGAAGATCATCGAGAATTTAGGCGTGAGCATCTGATCGCTGGCCTTTCCGGAATTGTCCGGCAAATTGGCGTCGACCGTGAAATCGTAGGCCTCGCCGCGCAGACCCGCCACAGTACGGAACCAGGACGTCCAGCGCGTTTCATTCTGTGCCCAGAGCGAGAGGTTGCGTTGCGTTACATTGTCTTCGCGGACAACGTTCCAAGTATTGCGGTTGACCGTGTTGTAGAGGCCGACCGGGTGTATCCGGTCGACACGGCCGAGGACGCCAAATGAATTCTCCACGTCGAATCCGCCCCAGCGGTCGAAAATCGCGTGTGATGCCGTGAACCCTCCGGCCTGGCGGCGCTCGGCCTGCTTGAACTGGTCGCCGGTGTCGCAATTGCCGTTGGCAGCAATATCGTTCAGGCAATACTGAAAGTTGGACCACAGGTCGAGACCGGATTTCAGCCACCACACGTTGGCCAGGGACTGGCTGTCGGTGCCGCGCCGCGCCCAGTCGCCCGACAGGCTGTAGCGATAGGTTTCCCCGCCGGTCGTCGGATCGAGCGTACCGAAGCGGTTGATGTAACCACTATCGATCGCCCGCTTGGCAACCTGGTCGGTTGATGTCCAGTCACCCCGATAGGCCATGCCGGTCACCGAAAAGCCGTCGTCGCGGCTTCCCTGGCTGTAGCGCAGCACACCATTGTATTTCCGGTAGTTCTCGGGAATTTCCCACGGACCATCGTTGGTGAACAGCTCCACGGCATAGAGCAGATTGCCGGCGCCGACTTCTGGGGAACCAGCGAGCAGCGCTCGTCCGTAGCCATTCTGGCCGGCGGTAATCGTGGCCAGCGTCCCGTCGATCTTGCGCAGGTAGTCGATACGCGCCACCCCGACTGACGAAAAATCACCTTCATCCGCATAATAGGGACCCTTGCGGTAACGGATGCGGTCGACCAGCTCGGGAATCAGAAAATTGAGGTCCGTATAGCCTTGCCCGTGCGCATGGGTTGGCATATTCACAGGGATGCCGGCAACGTAGGTCGCAAAATCCGTCCCGTGATCGAGATTGAAGCCGCGCAGGAAATACTGGTTCGCCTTGCCGTCCCCGGCATGCTGGGTCACGATCAGTCCGGGCACCATCTCGAGCACCTCGCCTGGCCGCTGCAACGGCACGGTCGCTAGACGCTGGCCGGAAACGACCCCCTCGCTGCCGGCGGTTGCCAGGCCTTCCAGATTTTCCACCTGGGCACGAACTTCGATCGGCGACAGCACGATCGCCTCGTCAGCTGAAACTCCGGCAATCGCTAGTAGGAAATATGAACCAATAATTTTTCGTCTTAACCGCATTCAAAAAAATAGCCGGTTTGACCGGCTTTCCTCACTTGTTCAGATCAAGCCAATGACGGCCGGCGCGTCAGTCGAATTGCGGCAACAAAACTGAGGGCGATGATCGCCACCAGCATGAAGCCAAAGCCCAGTTCTTTCCCTTCGCTCCAGGCATCGACCGCCGGCGAGAGCAATTTTGCGGCACCGAAGGCGGCAACCAGCAAACTGATACCGGAAACCACCAGCCCCATGACCCGCGAGGCAACCAGCGCCACCTGATCAGCCCGGGCGATCAGACGGGCGATCCACAGACCGTTGATGCCGTCGGTCAGCAACATGCCGAGCATGAACAGCAGTGCAAGCACCAGGGCATGCTCCCAGCCGCCAAACTGGGTTGCTGTCAGGGCAAAGAAGGCAGCCTGCGAAAGGGTGTCGAAGGAGAGCGCGAAAAGCGCGCCGACCAGGGCAATCAACGCGGGATGCGAGGCATGGCGCAAATTGCCCAGCAGCCGCCCCTTCAGTCCGACCGGCTGAACCACTTCATCCGGTCCGGCGCGCAAAACCGCCGCCAGATTGAGACCACCCAGGGCAACCAGGAAAGCGATCGAAATCAGTGAACCAAGGATGCCAAACCACTCGGGCACCTCCCACTGGCTTGCAATGCCCGAGACACCGAGAGCAATCGCCATCACCACGGCGCCATGCCCGAGCGAAAAGAGCGTACCGCAATAACGTGCCAAGCCGGGGCGGAGACGAGCGTTATAACGCGTCAGACCATCGATGGTCGCCAGATGGTCAGCATCGAAACCATGCTTCATGCCGAGCACGAAAGTCAGGATCAGCAGTGATGTCCAGTCGCCCAAAAACGCCCCCAGCACGATTGCATGATTTTTTTTAAATTTATCATATCAACGCCTTACCTGGCAAAAAAGTTCATGCCAAACCCGCAGGCGGATTGTCGATTTAGCGTGTGGGTCGGTAGTGAATGTGCTTCGAATCGCTTTCGCCATGCGCATGGCGATGTGCAGGCTCGACCGCAATGACGTTGAATTGTCCATGGCGCACGCCGCTTTCAGCCATCAGGCGCTCTGAAAACCGGACAACCATCTCAGTCTTTCCCCTCAAGATCACCGATTCGAGACAGTTTTCGTGGTCAAGATGGACATGCATGGCGGCCACCGTCAGATCATGATGGTCGTGCTGGATAGCCGTGAGCCGCTCGGCCAACTCTCTGGTGTGATGGTTATAGACATAGGACAGGTTGGCAACGCAGTAGCCGCTGGGTGCCGAGCGCTGGCGATCGCTTTCGATCACTCCGCGAATCAAGTCGCGTACGGCCTCGGAACGATTGCTGTAGCCGCGAGCGCCGATCAATTCATCGAATTGCCCAGCAAGCGATTCATCAAGAGAAATAGTGAAACGGTCCATAACTTCCTCACCGCAAGGCAATAAGCGTTCAGCAGATACGTGGCAACTGATCGCCGGTCAGCCAGTCGACGATCCGCTTTCCGCCAAGCGCAGTCGCCATCTGAACGAAATGATGCGGGTCTTCATGAACCGAACCGATGATCGCTCCATCAGCTCCGAGCGGATGCTTGCGCATGGTCACCAAGAGCATTTCAGCATCGTTTTGGGCGCAGATCGCCACCAGTTTGCCTTCGTTGGCAACATAAAGTGGATCCAGCCCAAGAAATTCGCAGGCTGCGGCGACCAGCGGATTGATCGGTAGCGCCTTTTCCTGAATCATCATGCCGACGCTGGACTGCCGGGCGATCTCGTTGAGCGTCGTCGCCAGGCCGCCGCGGGTCGGGTCGCGCAGCACATGAATATCGGCGCCGCATTCCAGCAACGCATCGATCAGGCCGTGCAACGCTGCCGTATCTGAAACGATGGGCGACTCGAACCCGAGGTTGTCGCGGCCAGCCATGATAGCCATTCCATGATCACCGAGCGTGCCTGAGACGAGGATCGCATCGCCCGGTTGCGCCCAACGCCCGGAGAGCTCGCGCCCGACCGGCAACAGACCGACACCGGTGGTCGTGATAAACACGCCATCGCCATTGCCCCGCTCGACCACCTTGGTGTCGCCGGTGACGACCGGCACGCCAGCCTGTCTTGCGGCGAGCGCCATGCTGTCGACGATACGCGCCAGATCGATCAGAGGAAAACCCTCTTCAAGAATGAAGGCGGCAGAGAGCCAGAGCGGCTTGGCGCCCATCACCGCCACATCGTTGATCGTACCATGCACCGAGAGACAGCCGATATCACCACCGGGAAAGAACAGCGGCGAAACCACATGGCTATCAGTCGCCATCACTAGGCGGCCTTCGCCCGGCGCCGGCAACACCGCGCCGTCGTCGCCCTGGGCCAGCCACTCGTTGCCGAGACGGCGGGCAAAAAGTTCTTCGATCAGGTGGGCCATCGCCCGGCCACCCGCTCCGTGCGCCATCTCGACCCGGCCATTCTTCAGGTCCAGCGGACGGGTGTAGTCACGCATCCCGGTAGCGTCCATAGGTGTAATGGGCCGCGCAGGCCCCTTCGGAACTCACCATGCAGGAACCGACCGGATTTTCCGGCGTGCACACGTTACCGAACAGCTTGCATTCGACGGGGCGTTTCAATCCGCGCAGGATCGCTGCACATTCGCAGCTTTTGTGATCATCTACAGCTTGGTACTCGCTTGCAAAACGCAGTTCGGCATCGAATTCAGCGAAAGCCGGGCGCAGACGCAGAGCAGAGTGCGGGAGGACTCCCAGTCCCCGCCATTCGAAGGTTTCACGCAACTCGAACACCTCGTCGACCAGTGCCTGCGCCTTGCGGTTGCCGTCGCGGTCGACCGCCCGGGTGAACTCGTTTTCGACCTCGGCCCGTCCATCGTTAACCTGGCGAATCAGCATCCGGATCGCCTGCAGGACATCCAGCGGCTCGAATCCGGCAATGACGACCGGCTTGCCGTACTGCTGCGCAAACGGTTCATAAGGCCGGCTGCCGATGACCGTCGACACGTGCGCCGGCCCAACGAAGCCCTCGATGGCGATTCGTTCCGGCGCGTTCAGGATGGCCATCATCGCCGGCGGGGTCAGTACATGGCAGCACAACACCGAAAAATTCTTCAAGCCCAGCGCGGCGGCCTGCTTGATGGCCACCGCCGTTGGCGGGGTCGTCGTCTCGAAACCGATGGCAAAGAAAACCACCTGACGGTCGGGATGCTTGCGGGCCAGTTCCACCGCGTCAGCACTCGAATAAACCATGCGAATGTCGCCGCCGGTTGCCTTGGCGCGCAGCAGCGACAGCCCGCCTGAGGCCGGGACACGCAGGCAGTCGCCGTAGGCGCAGAGGATGACATCGTTTTCCAGCGCCAGCCGGATGGCTTGGTCGACACGGCCAATGGGCAGCACGCACACCGGGCAACCGGGGCCGTGAATCATCTCGACATTGCCCGGCAGCAGGTCGGTGACACCGTAGCGCGAAATGGCGTGGGTGTGGCCACCGCAGAATTCCATGAAATGGTAGTGGCGCTCGGGCTTCGCCTCGCGCCGGATGGCTTCCGACAAGCCCTGGGCAAGCGCGCCGTCGCGGAATTCGTCGATGTACTTCATCAGTGAACGGTCGGACTGGCGTCGAGCTGGCCGATTTCGGCGAAAAGCGCCAGGGTTTTGGCCGCTTCTTCCGGATCGAGCTTGTTCAGCGCGTAGCCGACATGGACGATCACGTAATCGCCAACCGCCACGCGGTCGACCAGGGCCAGCGATATTTCCTTGCGCACGCCGGCCAGATCGACCACGGCATTGTCGCCTTCGCGCAGTTCAACAACCTGAGCGGGAATTGCGAGACACATCAGCGCACCTCATTGTTCATGGTTTTGCATATTGCAAGAAATCAGATCGACGGCAAATCACGAAAATGCCGGTCCGGGTCGTAGGTGCCATCCAGCGAGGCCGCCAGCGCCGCCAGTGCATCCTCGATCTGCACCAATTGCCCGGGTTCGAGCACTTCCTTGGCCAGTCCCAGAGAAGTCAGCAACCACGTACCAACCGGCTGCGGACCGACCAGCATCATATTGACACACTCGCGGCGACCTGGACGTTCAACCCAGGCGAATTCCCCCTCGCCCTGCCAAGCCGTCACCTGCATGGGAATGGACAGACACATCAGTCGCACCCCCAAGCCGGCGTCGGGCGCGCGCCCAACTCTTCGCAACCCCGAAAGTCATCAATGCGGATATTCACGATAAGCAGATTGCCCATAAACCAGTGTGAGGCGAGTGTCGCGCCCATATGGAAGGAAGGGATTGCGCCAGATCAAACGAATTGTGCGCCACGCAACGCTGTCGCGCAGCGTCGACTCGACCTGACCGTAACTTACCAGACATTTCATGCACAGCGCGCCACCCAACCCTGGCCAAGCGCCAGACCACCATCGTTTGGCGGCGCCTTTTTTGCGTCTAGCAAGGTCACGCCGTGCTCGTCAAAATGGCGGCGCAAGGCCGACATCAGCACGACATTCATCGCACAGCCACCGCCGATCGCGATTTTTGTCACTTTTTCCCGGTCGACCGCGCTGCGGAGCAAGTCCCCTTGGGGGGCAGCGAGCACCCATTCTGCCAAGCCGGCCGCGATTGTGGCGTGGAACAGCGCCGCGCCATAGCCGGGATCTTTGCACTCAAGCAGGGTTGGCAGCATCGGCGAAAAATCAAGACAGCCACCCCGGACAAAATAGCCGCCAGTCAGCGCGGACACCGACCCGTGCGCCGCCGCCAGCCCCTCCAGTTCCATCGCCGCCTGCCCTTCGTAACGCGATTCCGCGCGCAGCCCGAGCAACCCTGCCGCAGCGTCGAACCAGCGGCCGAGACTTGAGGTCGACGGACAAAAAAGATCGCGGTCGAGCATGTTCAGCAAAGGGCCGGCCTCACGCTCCGGGTAATGTTTATTCAGCCAGCCGGCGACGCGCTGCTCCAGCCCGGCGCCATGCAAGGCCGATACCGCCATGCGCCACGGTTCGCGCGCGGCACGGTCACCGCCGGGAAGTCTGAGGGGCGACAAATGACCAATCCGTTCGGCGTTCCCACCATCGACACGCAACAACTCGCCACCCCACAGTCCGCCATCCGGCCCGAGGCCAACGCCGTCGATGGCCAAGCCAATTACCGGCTCGTTAACGCTATTTTCAGCACATATCGCAGCAATATGCGCGTGATGATGAGCCACCGCCTGCGCCGGAATACTCCACTTGGCGGCCAGACGCTGCGCCAGATGGGTCGATGGAAAATCCGGATGCAGATCGTGCGCAATCAGGTCAGGCTGCACGTCGAGGATGGTGAGCAGATGCGCGACAGTTTCTTCGAGAAAATCGATGGCCGCTACGTTGTCGAGTCCGCCGATGTGCTGCGACAAAAAAGCCTTCCTGCCCTTGAGTACGCAAATCGTGTTCTTCAGGTAGCCGCCGAGCGCCAGCACGGTCGGCCCATCGTTGGCCAGCGGGATCGGCAACGGCGTGTAGCCGCGCGCACGCCTGATGAAGGCTGGTCCGCCACGCACCACGGAATCGTCGCAGCGGACCACGATGTCGCGGTCGTGAATCAGGAAGGCGTCGGCGATACCGGCGAGTCTTTGTTGCGCCTCATCGTTGCCGATGACCAGCGGTTCACCGTGCGGGTTGGCACTGGTCATGACCAGCAGCAGGCCGCTCTTGTCATTGAGCCACTCGACACCCGCCGGACGACCAGCCGCTTCGTGCCAGAGCAGCAGATGCACTGGCGTCGCCGGCAACATAACGCCGAGCCAGGCCAGACCGGGTGCGATACCAGGCAGTTCGGCCGCAGACTTGGGGCAGAGCACGATGGGCGCAGCAGCGCTTTTCAGCAATGCTTCTTCCGCTGCGCCGATCCGGGCGTACCCGGCAAGCGAAGCGATATTCAGCCCCATAACGGCGAAGGGTTTTTCCTCTCGCTGCTTGCGCTGCCGCAACTCGGCAACCGCTGCGGCATTGTGCGCGTCACAGGCAAGGTGAAAACCGCCTAACCCCTTGAGCGCAACGATCTTGCCGGCGTTCAACAGGCGCAGGGTTTCGCTGATCGGGTCACCAGCCACATTCTGACCTGCCGCATCGAACATGCTCAGTTGCGGGCCGCATTCCGGACAGCAGGTGGTTTCGGCATGAAAACGGCGGTCGACGGGCGCTGTGTATTCCACCTGACAAGCTGGACAGAGGGGAAAGGCTGCAAGGCTGGTCTGCGCCCGGTCGTATGGAATGCGCCGGCTGACGGTGTAGCGCGGCCCGCAGTGCGTGCAGGTGGTAAAGGCGTAACGCCAGCGGCGATTGTGCGGGTTGCAGATGTCGGCGATACAGTCCGGACAGATTGCCGCATCGGGGCCGATGGCGGTCGACACGTCACCGGCCAAGCTTTCGAATATGGCAAAGCCTTCGCCATCCACCTCTGCGGCAACAGCTTCGATGTTATCGATGCGCGCCAGACGTGGCGCCTCGTTCGGCAAGCGGCTCAGGAATTCTGGCGTTTTCGGACCGTCGACCGCAATCGTCACCCCTGCCCCGTCGTTGCGGACCCAGCCCCGCAAACCAAGTTCGTTGGCCAGTCGCCAGACGTAAGGGCGAAAGCCAACGCCCTGAACCAGACCGCGCACACGAATCTGCCGGCCTGCCATTGAAAACTACCCGCCGGCCAACCGGCGTTCCAGTTCGGCGACACGCCGCTTCAGCGTATCGACCGTTTCCGAACGCTTGCCGCGCTGGGCCTCGAGCCCGGTTTCGATCCACGACACCCAAGCCGCCAGACCCTCGCCGCTGGTCGCCGAGACGCGGAAGATCGTCAAATCCGGATTGACACGCCGCGCGTTGGCTTCCGCCAGATCGGCGTCGAATTCGAGGTAGGGCAGCAGGTCGCACTTGTTGAGCAACATGATGTCGGCGGCGCGGAACATGTCCGGGTACTTGAGCGGCTTGTCCTCGCCCTCAGTTACCGACAGGATGGCGACCTTGTGCTGTTCGCCGAGATCGAAAGCGGCCGGGCAGACAAGATTGCCAACGTTCTCGATCAGGAACAGTGATTCGTCGGCAGGATTGAGGCGCTCCAGCGCGTGGCCGACCATATGGCCGTCGAGATGGCAACCCTTGCCGGTGTTGATCTGCAACGCGGCGACGCCGGTTGCCCGGATACGTTCGGCGTCGTTGGAGGTCTGCTGGTCGCCCTCGACGACGCTGATCGTCACTTTTCCCTTCAGCAATTCGATGGTCCTGACCAGCAGCGTGGTCTTGCCCGATCCAGGGCTCGAAACCAGGTTGAGCGCCAAGATTCCCCGTTCGTCGAACCACTGGCGGTTGGCCGCGGCATAGGCGTTGTTCTTGGCGAGGATGTCCTGCTCGATCTGCACCATGCGCGACTGGCTCATGCCCGGCGCATGGGCGTGCGCCAGGCCGGTGCCGTAATCCAGATCGCCGGCGACGCCGTGTTCGTGGTGATGGTGTTCGTGACCGTGCTCATGTGCATGTTCGCCCTCATGGATATGGGCATGGCTGTGCTCGCTGCCATCGGCATGGTGATGGGTGTGCGAATGTGCACCGAGCGGCGACTCCTCGCAGCCGTGGACGTGCGCATGATCGTGATCGTGGCCATGGGCGTGGCTAAGCACCGTGCCGTCATCATGGACATGGGTGTGCTCATGCGAATCTTCGTGCGCTCCACCCTCGATCTTCACTTCACCCGCGCCACAACCACAAACTGTACACATACCATTTGCTCCTATTCGATTTCGATTTCCTTGACCCGCATCTCATTGCCGCCCGTCGGCTGCACCTGATAGCCGCCACAACGCGGACAGGCGGCGTACGACTCTTCCATGGCCACCGTCTCGCCACAGGCCATGCACCAACCTTCACCGGGCACGACGATGATTTCCAGCGTCGCGCCCTGGGCGATACCGCCATTAGCGACTGCCTCAAAACAGAATTTCATTGCTTCCGGCTCGACCGATGACAAATGGCCAATTTCCAGCACGACCAGCTTAACCCGTTGCGCCTTTTCGCGCATTGCCGTTTCTTCGACGAGTTGCAACACGCCTTCGGCGAGCGACATTTCATGCATCGTTCAGCTCCAGAACATAGGGCACGCAGGGATCGAGCGCAAGGATCGCCTGGTCGAGCGCTCGGCGCGCCTCATCCGGCGCGGCGAACTGCCGGCCATCGAGCAATCCGGAAAGCGCGGCGGCGTCGGCAAAAAAGGTGTCGGTCGGCGCCCATACCCGATATTTCGCCACCCTGCCTGCATCGAGATGCACAGCGTGGGTAAGGGCACCACGCGCCGTGGGCGTTTGCGCGACACCCCATCCGTTGCCCCCGGCGACAGCGATCGGGTAGGGAGTACCCGCCGCCAACGCTGCGGCAGCGCGTTCCACTTCACCAACGCGACCTTGATAAGCCGCGCGAATCGATGGTGGCGCAATCAGCGCGGACTGGGGTTTGCCGGCATCACGCCAGCCGGCAAGCCATGCGTCAGGATTCAGCGCCGCTGAATCGCCAGCAGGAGAATGACTGCAGCCCAAGGGTACTTGAGCCACAGGCCCCTTCGCCTGCGGGGCATCCCGCCAGGGGACTTGCTCCGCAGCGCGGTCGTCCAGTTTTTCCAGGCATTTTTCAGCCAAACCGTCCAAGGTATCCACCAGCAATTTCTTCGTTTCCCCGGCACAGTTTCCGCCAAACCGCGTCGCACGCCAGGCGATGAACGCCTCTTTCTCCGGCGGCAAACCCAGCGCCGGCGGCCAGTCGAGCAACAGCCGCCAAAGATTTTCGTGCAGCAACTCGACCCACAAACCGGCACCGTCCACCGCCGGGCGTTCGTCGTCCGCCGCCACGGCTAGCGCCGCCTGCGCGGCTGCCTTCTGGGCATGCGCGCAGATCGTGTACAGGCAGGGTACCGTCTTGACCACCGCTTCCGGCGCCATGCCATGAAAGATCTGCGTCACCGCCGGGCGCCGGAGATCGACATCGAGATTGCCCAGGCGGCCATCGGTCAACGTCGCCCGGACCATCAGCGCGCCCGCCGATATCACCGGCCGGCCTCCGGCAGGGCAGGGCGGCACGATGCGATCACTGCCAGCAACACGAAAATTACCGAACCGGGGAGGATATTTTTCCGGGACACGATGGATGGGTGATCATCTGAAATAAGGTTTCCATCATACGGCCTGGCGTCGATGCCTGACAGTGCACGCAGTTCGAACCATGTTGCCATGGTACATAATGCGAATCGAACGAACCTCGCGAAACGCCATGTCACGAAAATCGCCGCCGCTTGTCGCATCATCCCGCCGAGGCATCGGCAAGCAGCATTTTGCGATGATCTGCCTGAGCGTCGGCCTGACCATCGCCAGCTTGCCGCCGGCGCTTGCCGATACGCTCCGCTGGTTCAGCGCCGGGCGCCCGACCGCCACGGCCCATCAGGCAGTCGGCCTGCTGACGAGCGCCGCCGATGATGGTCTCGATGCGAACGATTATGGCACCGAACACCTGCGAAAAGCGATCGACAACGCGACATCCGGCCCGCTTCTTCCCGACCAGCGCATCGCGCAAATCGATCTGGCACTGACTTCGGCAATGGTGCGCTATCTGGCCGATCTGCACGGCGGCCGCGTCGATCCGCAACGGCTTGCCGAGAATTACGCGCCCGCATCTTCGCCTGGCTTCGACCCCGATGCCCTGCTGCTGACGGCTATTGCCAATGACCGCCTCGCCGAAGCAGCGCGCCGGGCAGCTCCACCGTTGGCGCAATATCTCGAACTGCAGGAAGCGCTCGCCCGCTATCGCGAACTGGCGGGCAATCCGGCCTGGCACAAGGCATTGCCGCCGCCCGCCGGCGGCAAGCTGGCGCCGGGGCAAACCTATGCCGGCCTTGCGGCGTTGAGTCAGCGCCTGCACTTGCTCGGCGATCTGCCCGCCAATGGCGGGCCGCCGTCAAGCTATGAAGGCAAGCTTGTCGATGGCGTCAGATCGTTTCAGGAACGCCACGGCCTGACGGCGGACGGCGTGATCGGCAAAGGCACGCTCGAACAGCTCGACGTGGCCCCGGAGGAGCGTGTCCGGCAGCTTGAACTGGCGCTGGAACGGCTGCGCTGGATGCCGCTACCGCCGGCGGCGCGCGCCATCGTCGTCAATGTCCCCGAATTCAGGCTGCGTGCTTACGCGGTACGCGACGGCAAGTTCGAGATGAAGGCCGCCATGAACGTCATCGTCGGCAATGCGCGCAAGACCCGCACGCCGCTCTTCGCGGCCGAAATGCAGTACGTCGAATTCAGCCCGTACTGGAATGTGCCCCCCTCGATCGCCCGCGGCGAAACCCTGCCCAAGCTGCGCCGCGACCCGGCCTATTTCGACCAGCAAGGCTTCGAATTCGTCGGCAGCGACGGGCGGGCCATCAGTGGCTTCTCCGAAGCGCATCTCGACGCTGTGCAGCGCGGCCAGATGCGCATCCGTCAGCGGCCGGGCGCCAGGAATGCCCTCGGCGACATCAAGTTCGTCTTCCCCAACCGCGACAACATCTACCTCCACCACACGCCGACCCCGCAACTCTTCAAGCGCGACCGCCGCGATTTCAGCCACGGCTGCATTCGTGTCGAGGAACCGCTGGAACTGGCGAAATTCGTCCTGGCCGACGACCCGGAGTGGGCCGAGGAACGCATCGTTCAGGCGATGACCAAGGGCCGCTCCGCCACCTTTCGTCTGCAGGAACCTTTCCCGGTAGTCATTGCATATTCCACCGCTGCCATCAGGGACGGAAGGGTTAATTTTTTCCCCGACATCTACGGGCAGGACAGGATTCTCGACGAGGCCCTGCGCCAGCGCTCACGCAATCTCCAGGCTTCCAATCAGGGCAAAATTGGCGCAGAATCAATAAATTAGCCTATCTATTGACCAGCAATGCCAAACTCGATAAAACACTCGCGCCGCCTCTTTCTCAGTCATGCCGCGCGGCTGGCCGTCGCCGGCGCCGTACTGCCGCTCGCCAAACCCGCGCTAGCCTCGCTGCCCGACGCGCGTAGCCTGGATTTCGACCACACCCATACCGGCGAACGGATCTCGGTTGTTTTCGCCGTCGGCAACCACTATGTTCCCGATGCGCTGAACATCGTAAACCGCTTCCTGCGTGACCATTACTCGGGCGAGGTCGGCAAGATCGATCCGCAACTGCTCGACCTGCTGTTCCGGACCCGCCAGGAACTCGGCAGCGACCAGCCCTTCCACGTCATCTCCGGCTACCGCTGCACGGCCACCAATGCGAAGTTGCGCAACGGTCGCGGCGGCGGCGTCGCCCGCAACAGCCTGCACATGCAGGGCAAGGCCATCGACATCCGCATTCCTGGCGTCCCGCTCTCCGATCTGCGCGATGCGGCGACATCGCTAAGTCTTGGCGGCGTCGGCTTCTATCCGCGTGACAAGTTCGTGCACGTAGACACCGGCAAGGTTCGTTACTGGTAAGGCAGGTTGGCATGCGAGTCCGGACGGGGGCCGCGGCCCCCGTTTTTCTTGCCCGTTTTTGTTTGATGATCATCAATCTGCCGGTACACTTGCGCGTTCATAATTTGCCGCTGATTTATTTCGGTTTTTCCCCTGATGCTCAAAGCTGACAATCTGGAATGCGTGCGCGGCGAGCGCCGCCTGTTCGCCGGCCTCAACTTCAAGTTGGAAGCCGGAGAACTACTCTATCTGCAGGGCCGGAACGGCTCGGGCAAAACGAGTCTGCTGCGCATGCTGATCGGCCTGCTGCCACCCGAAGCCGGCGAAATTCGCTGGCAAGGCGAGTCGATCAAGGCCCAGGGCGACGACTTCCGCGCCGACCTCTGCTATCTCGGCCATCTGAACGCCATCAAGGAAGAACTGACGCCGCTGGAAAACCTGCTGGCCGCTGCCCGCCTCGCCGACGAGGAACTCTCCGAGGACGAGGCGATCGACGCGCTGGAGCAGGTCGGCCTCGCCGGGCGCGAGGATCTCGCCTGCAAATACCTGTCGCAGGGCCAGAAACGGCGAGTTGCGCTGGCGCGGCTGGTCAAGGAAAAGCGCCCCCTGTGGATTCTCGATGAACCCTTCGTCGCACTGGACACTGCTGCGGTCGACTGGCTGGCGGGCATCATTTCCGGCCACCTGCAACGCGGCGGTCTGGCGGTGATGACGACGCACCAGCTAGTCAACATTCCTGCGGGCACGGTGCGCGAATTGCGGCTTTCCTGATGTTCAAGATCATCACGGCGGTGATCGGCCGCGATCTCAAACTGGCCATGCGGCGGCAGGCCGATATCGTCTCGGCGCTGTTTTTCTTCGTCATCGTGGTCAGCCTGTTCCCGCTCGGTGTCGGGCCGGAACCGGATCTGCTGCGCAAGCTGGCACCCGGCGTGCTGTGGGTCGCCGCGCTGCTTGCCACCATGCTATCGCTGCCCCGCCTGTTCGCTGACGACCATCGCGACGGCACGTTGGAGCAACTGGCACTGGCTCCACATCCGCTCGGGCTGGTCGTTACCGGGAAAGTGATCGCTCACTGGCTTGTTTCCGGCCTGCCGCTGGCGCTGATCGCGCCGGTCCTCGGCATCCAGTTCGATCTCTCCGCCGACGCGCTGGTCGTGCTGACCGTGGCCATCCTGATCGGCACGCCGGCGCTGTCCGGCATCGGCGCCATCGGCGCCGCGCTGACCCTCGGTTTGCGCGGCGGCGGCGTTTTGTTGTCGCTGCTGGTTCTGCCGCTCTACATCCCGGTGCTAATATTCGGCGCTGGCGCAGTGGATGCGACAGTGACCGGACTCGGGGGGGAAGGTCACCTTTCCCTGCTCGCCGCCATTACTTTTGCTTCTGTCGGTTTCGCCCCCTGGGCGACGGCCGCTGCCTTGAAGATCGCCCTCGAATGAAAGACCGTTTCAACCTCTACCGCTTCGCCTCGCCGGCCACGTTTTATCCGCTGGCCGGCGCGCTGATTCCCTACTTTGTTGCCGTCTCGATCGTCTTCGGCCTCGCCGGGCTCTATCTCGGCATGCTGGTCGCGCCGACCGATTTCCAGCAGGGCGAGGGCTACCGGATCATCTTCATCCACGTCCCGGCCTCCTGGATGTCGATGTTCATCTATCTGATCATGGCCTTCTGGGCCGCCATCGGGCTGGCCTTCAATACCCGCCTGTCAGGCATGATGGCGCAGGCGCTGGCGCCGACCGGGGCGCTGATGGCCTTCCTTTCGTTGTGGACTGGCGCCCTGTGGGGCAAGCCGATGTGGGGCGCGTGGTGGGTATGGGATGCCCGACTGACCTCGGAGCTGATCCTGCTTTTCCTTTATATCGGTTACATGGCGTTGACCGCGGCAATCGACGATGCGCGCCGCGCCGACAAGGCCGGCGGCCTGTTGCTGCTGGTCGGCGTGGTCAACATCCCGATCATCTATTTCTCGGTGAAATGGTGGAACACCCTGCATCAAGGATCCAGCGTCAATCTGGCCAAGTCGTCGATGGCGACCACGATGCTCTGGGGCATGCTGCTGATGGCGATGTGCTTCTGGATGTATTCGATCGCCGTCGCCTTCATGCGCGTGCGCACCATCATGCTCGAACGCGAGCGGAATACCGACTGGGTCAAGGCGCTGCTGGCGGGAGATGAAAAATGATCCACTGGAACAGTTTTTCCGACTTTCTTGCCATGGGCGGCTACGGCTTCTACGTCTGGGGCTCCTTTGGCGTCACCGTGCTGATCATGACCATTGAACCGATCATGGTCGCCCGCAATCGAAAGACCACCATTGCTCGTCTCAAGCGCCAGATGAGAGCTGAAACCCGCGCTGAAAACAGGAACACCGCTGAATGAAATCCCGTCACAAAAAACTCGCGCTGATCGGCGGCGCGCTCGCCATCGTCGGCATCATCGCCGCCCTGGTCCTCAACGCCCTGAACAGCAACATCGCCCTCTACATCACGCCGACCGAAATCGCCGACGGAAAGGCGCCGCAGAACAAGGTTTTCCGCATCGGCGGCCTGGTCAAGGAAGGCAGCCTGCAACGCCAGGCCGACGGCGTGACCATGGCCTTCATCGTCACCGATACCGCCAAGGACATCACGGTGAATTACAAGGGCATCCTTCCCGACCTGTTCAAGGAAGGCAAAGGCGTCGTCGCCCAGGGCAAGATGACTTCGGCCGACACCTTTACCGCCAACGAGGTGCTGGCCAAGCATGATGAAAACTACATGCCGCCGGAAGCCGCCAAGGCAGTGAATGACGCCCAATCCAAAGCAGCAGGTGCTGAAAGCCCGAAAGCGAGCTATTGAACATGATTCCCGAACTTGGCCATTTCGCCCTCATTCTCGCGACGCTGGTCGCGCTGGTTCTCGGCACCCTGCCGCTGATCGGCGCGCACCAGAACCGAATGACCTGGGTCGCCCTTGCCCGCCCGGCCGCCTCGGCGATGGCGTTGCTCATCACCTTCTCCTTCGCCTGCCTGACCCAGGCTTTCGTGACCAGCGATTTCTCGGTGGTCTACGTCGCGCAACACTCCAATTCACTGCTCCCCATCCAGTACCGCGTCGCTGCCGTCTGGGGCGGGCACGAGGGTTCGCTGCTGTTGTGGATGCTGATGCTGTCCTGGTGGGCTTTCGCCGTCGCCATGCTCTCCCGCCAGTTGCCTGAAACGATGGTTGCCCGCGTCCTCGGCACCCTGGGCCTGGTCGCTTTCGGCTTCATGCTGTTCATCCTGATCACCTCCAGCCCGTTCGAACGCCTGCTGCCGGCGGCGGCGGAAGGCAAGGATCTGAATCCCTTGCTCCAGGACTTCGGCCTGGTCGTTCACCCGCCGCTGCTCTACATGGGCTATGTCGGCTTCTCGGTGGCCTTCGCCTTCGCCATCGCCGCCCTGCTCTCCGGCCAACTCGACGCCGCCTGGGCGCGCTGGTCACGACCATGGACACTGGCTGCCTGGTGCTTCCTGACGCTGGGCATCGCCATGGGTTCGTGGTGGGCCTATTACGAACTTGGCTGGGGCGGCTGGTGGTTCTGGGACCCGGTCGAAAACGCCTCGTTCATGCCCTGGCTGGTCGGCACGGCGCTGATCCATTCGCTGGCAGTCACCGAAAAGCGCGGCAGCTTCAAGAACTGGACCGTGCTGCTGGCGATTTCCGCCTTCTCGCTGTCGCTGCTCGGCACCTTCCTCGTCCGTTCCGGCGTGCTGACCTCGGTCCATGCCTTCGCCACCGACCCACGGCGCGGCATCTTCATCCTGATCTTCCTGGTCGCCGTTATCGGTTCGTCGCTCGCTCTGTTCGCCTGGCGCGCACCCAAGGTCGGACTCGGCGGGCGTTTCGGGCTGGTTTCGCGCGAATCGCTGCTGCTCACCAACAACGTGCTGCTCGTCGTCGCCGCTGCCACGGTATTGCTCGGCACGCTCTACCCGCTGCTCATCGACGCGCTGGGCATCGGCAAGATTTCGGTCGGCCCGCCCTACTTCAACGCGGTGTTCGTGCCGGTGATGACGCCGATCCTGTTCCTGATGGGCATCGCCCCTTTCGCCCGCTGGAAGGAAGCCTCGCTTCCTGAAATCGCCCGCGCCGTACGCTGGGCAATCGCCCCGGCCGTCGTCGTCGCCATTGCCCTGCCGTTGATTTACGGCACCTGGTCGGCGTTGACCGCACTCGGCCTGTTGCTCGCGACGTGGATCGTCTGTACCGCCGCCCTCAACTTCATCGAACGCGTCCAGCACACCCGCGCCGGTCAGTCATTCCTGGCTGCCGCCCGCAAGCAGCCGCGCCACTTCTTCGGCATGCACCTGGCCCACATCGGCATTGCCGTCTTCGTCGTCGGCGTCACCATGGTCAGCAGTTTTCAGGAAGAAAGCGACGTCAAGATGGCGCCCGGCGAAACGACCCATGTCGCGGGCTACAGCTTTACCTTCAATGGCGTCAAGTCCGTCGAAGGCCCGAACTACGTGGCGGCGCAGGGCGACTTCGATCTTGCGGTCGACGGCAAATTCCTGCGCAAAATGAACCCGGAAAAGCGCAACTATGCGTCGTCCGGCATGCCGATGACCGAGGCAGCCATCGACGCCGGCTTCGTGCGCGACGTCTATGTCTCGCTCGGCGAACCGATCGACCGCGACAAACCGGAAGGCGAGTGGGCCGTGCGCGTCTATTACAAGCCCTTCGTAGACTGGATCTGGGGCGGCTGCATCCTGATGGCACTCGGTGGTCTGCTGGCGCTGCTCGACCGCCGCTACCGCGTCAAGGCGCGCGCCTCATCCTCGGTCAAAACCCTGGCTGGAACCCAACAAGCATGAACCGTTACTACTGGATTCTCGGCAGCTTTGCCGCCCTCGTCGTCCTGCTCGCCATCGGCCTCAACCTGAACCCGCGCGACGTGCCTTCACCGCTGGTCGGCAAGCCGGCTCCGGCCTTCAACCTGAACGTGCTGGCGACACCGGACAAGACTCTCGGCCCCAAGGACATGCTGGGCAAGGTCTGGATGCTAAATGTCTGGTCATCATGGTGCGTTTCCTGCCGCGCCGAACACCCGATTCTGGTCGACTTCTCGAAGAAGTCCGACGTCCCGCTGATCGGCCTCAATTACAAGGAAGTGCGCGGCGACGGTGGTTTCGATATGAGCAAAATGGCGGCCGACGAAGAGAAAAAACTCGCCTTCCAGCGTGCCAACACCTGGCTCAGCCAGCACGGCGATCCGTACAAGCTGACCGTGATGGACCTCGACGGCCGCGTCGGCATCGACTACGGCGTCTATGGCGTGCCGGAAACCTACGTCATTGACAAGGCCGGCATCATCCGCATGAAGCATACCGGCCCGATTTCGCCGGATATCCTCACGCAGAAGATCATGCCGCTACTGGCGGAGTTGAACAAATGAACGTCCGCGCCCTGGCTCTCGCTTTCGTATTTGCCTATTTTTTCGGGTCGACCGTAGCAATCGGCTCCGAGATCAACGAAGCGGCACAAGCAGCCGACCCGGTCGCCGAGAAGCGCCTGCAAGGCCTTTCCGAAGAACTGCGCTGCCTGGTCTGTCAGAACCAGACCATCGCCGATTCCAATGCCGAACTGGCGCAGGACCTGCGCCACGAGATCCGCGGCATGATCGCGGCCGGCAAGTCGGACAAGGAAATCATCGACTTCATGGTCGCCCGCTACGGCGATTTCGTGCTCTACCGGCCGCCGGTCAAGGGCATCACCCTGCTCCTCTGGGGCGGCCCGATTGCCTTGATGCTGCTCGGCCTCTTCGCCCTGCAGCGCTATCTGCGCCAGCGCGCCCACCGCATGGGCGACGATAAGCCACTCTCCGCCGATGATGCCGGCCGCGCCAATGCGCTGCTCGAGGAAGCTGATAACAAATGACCCAGTTTGCCATCTACGCCATTCTGCTTGTCGCGGTGGCCGCCGCCTTTCTTCTGCCGCCGCTCTGGCTTGGTCTGCGCTCACCCAAGGACAAGGCGGATCGCAAACAAGCCAATCTGGCGATTTTCCGCGACCAACTGGCAGAACTGGAGCGCGAAAAAACCGAAGGCACGCTGGCCGAGAGCGATTTCGAACAGGCCAGGCGCGAACTGCAACGGCGGCTGCTCGAAGAAGTAGCGCCGGACGCCGGCGCTGCAACTCAGGGCGCGCATGGTCCGAGCCGCAAGTTGGCCATCGCCATCCTGTTGTCGATGCCGATTCTCGCCCTGCTCGGCTACGGCATTCTCGGCAATCCGAAAGCACTCGACCCGGCCCAAAACGCCGCGCCGCAACAAATGACCCCGGAGCAGATCAGCGGCATGGTCGCCAAGTTGGCCGAGCGGATGAAGGCCAATCCCGACGATATGCAGGGCTGGCTGATGCTGGCGCGATCCTACAAGACGATGGGTCGTTACGAAGAGGCTGCCGAAGCCTACGGCAAGGCGGAAAAGCTCATCAACGACGATCCCGAACTGCTGGCCAGCTATGCGGAAACCATCGCCATGGCCACCGGCAACGGTCTCAAGGGCAAGCCGGGCCAGCTTATCGAGCGCGCCCTGAAGATCGACCCGCAGCATCCGCACTCCCTTTTCCTGGCCGGCGCCGCCGCCATGGAAGCCGGCGACAACAAGAAGGGTATCGCCTACTGGGAAGCCTTGCTGCCGCAGGTCGAACCCGGCTCGGAAATCGACCAGATACTACGCAGCGGCATCGACAAGATGAAGCAGGGAAAATAGGCCGGCGGCGATGGTCGATGCCAGCCGCCGCGGCTTCCTGCGCGGTCGACCCCGCCCCAGGGCCGAAACCCGGCCACCATGGGCTTTACCCGAAGCAGCTTTTGTCGACTGCTGCACGCGCTGCGGGGACTGCCTGAGTGCGTGCCCGCAGAGGATTCTGGTCACCGGGGACGGCGGATTCCCGACTGTCGATTTCAGCCAGCGCGAATGCACTTTCTGCGGCGATTGCCTGACAGCGTGCCAGCCATTGGCGCTCGTCCGCGTCGAAGGTGTGGCGGCGTGGCCATACAAGGCCGTTGTCGGTGATGCCTGTCTGCCAAGGCACGGTGTCGAATGCCGGGTCTGCGGCGATTTCTGCGACGTGCGCGCGATCCACTTTGCGCCGCGCCTGGGCAGCACTCCATTGCCGGCCATCGACACGGATACATGCACCGGCTGTGGTGCATGCGTGGCGCCCTGCCCGACATCGGCAATCCGTATTAATGGCTGAAAGCACGGCCAACAGACGGATTGGCTGCCTCTTCACCACAAATCAGTGTTTATTGGCGAAACTCATGATCCAATTTGACCGGTTCGCACTCATAATGGCCGGATTCGACCATGGTCACAGCATAATCTGAAAGGAGTTGCCATGCTTTGGCTCCGCTTGCCCGAACCCCGCCGCGATATTGCCCCAGCTTTTTCGGATGCCGAGTCGGTTCAGGCCTGGCTTGGCAAACTGGCGCCAGCGCTGCCGCTTGCGGTTTTCTCGGCGCTGCTTGAGCAGATTCAGGCCATTGACGGCGCGACCATGCCCGCCGCCCAGGCAATCGCGTTGCTCAACCTGCTGCGCGCTGCCGCCGTTCCGCTTCAGGCCACGCTGGAAGAGCGCTTCACGCGCAGAGCCCTGCCCATGCTCGCCGATGAGGAGCGCACCTTTGAAATCACGCACCAGCTCTGGGCGCGACTCGGTATCGCCTATCTGCGTCGAGTACCGCAATGCACGCCGGCAAACCGCTGCCTGCCGCTGCAGCGTGCCGCCACCGCCTTCCGGATGGCCGAATATTGCCACTTTCTAGCCGCCCGGACCTGCCCCGCGCTGCTTGACCATTTGCTTCTTTCAGTACTTGCCACGGCCGAGGTCAACGGCGTATTGGTCAAACCCCTGGCTGACCCGGATTTCCCGCAGTATGGCAAGGGAAGCGTTTCCGGCCAACTGGCCTGGGCCTTCCTGATTCGCACCATCGACCCGTACCACCTGACAGCCAGCCAGCTTCCGGTCGTCAATCGCGCCTTCAGCCGCTGGCGCGAACTGGTCAACTTTCAGGAAGCCGCCCCCGGCGGGCGGGAAACCTACACGCTCGACCTGTCGCTGCTTTTCGGCAACGACCTTCCAGAAGGCATTCCGCTTTACCTCAACCTGCGTTCGGTAGCGCACAAGCTCGCCCAGCGCGTCAAACTCCTGGAAACCGGGGAGTCTCCGGAAGCGTTGAAGCTCGGCCGCACGCTTTCTGCTGCCGCGGCAATCCGCCTGCTCAAGGACCTCGAACAGCACCTCTATCCGCGCAAGAAGCGCCGATCGAACGAGACCGGCGAGATCGAACTGGTCTTCGGCGCGGAAAATGCCTACGCGGTGCTGAACAACAGGATTCTCAATCCGGCGAGCGGCCAGGGCGATTCAGGAAGCGCGGTCAACTACCAGCGAATGGCAATTTTCGGGCGCGACCAGGTTTCAGAATTGCCGACCAGCAAAAAACGGCTGAAGGTAGACGGTGAGCCATGGACGATCATCGACGGCCTCGTCAAGCGTGCGCCGATGGCCCAAGCCAGCGACTCGCGCCTGCTGTCACCCTGCCTCGTTGCCTCGCATGTCGGCGGCAACCCGCGCCTCGGCATCATGTCCAGCCTGCAATGCGACGCCGACGGCGCACTCTCGGCGCAATTGTCATGGTATGACGATGGTGTCGAGGCCGGCAATCTCAAGCGCTTTGCCCCGAAAGGCAACAAGCTGGTCCGCGTTCCTGCATTCCTGCTCAAGCACAGCGCAGGCCATTCGCTGATCCTGCCCGCCGACACTGGCGCCCGTCTTGGCATCGCCCTGGAGCTTACCGATCTCTCGGTCGAAGAGCTGATACCCGCCGAAGTCATCGAACAGGGCACCAACTTCGTCCACCTTGCCTGCAAGATCAAGCAGGAAAGCCCCGAAAAGCCGATTACTCGAACTCGATGATGACCTGATCGACAGTCAGGCTTTCGCCGGCAGCCGCGGAAACCTTCTTGACCTTGCAGTCCTGGTCGGCCTTGAGGATATTTTCCATCTTCATGGCTTCGATGACCGCCAGTTTCTCGCCGGCCTTCACTTCCTGACCGACCTTGACCGCCACTTCGCGGAGCAGGCCGGGCATCGGGGAGAGCAGGAACTTGGACAGATCAGGCGCCGGCTTCTCGGGCATCAGGGCCAGCAGTTCGGCGGCGCGGGCGCTCATCACCATGAAGTCGGCTCGGGTACCCCAGTGGAACAAGGAGTACCTGGTCTTGTGGCGCTCGACCTGCAGGGTGAATTCTTCGCCGTTGCAGGTACCGTTGAACAGCGACTCGCCCAGTTTCCAGCCGGAGAGAATCTCGTAGGATTCGCCCTTGTACTCGACGTGGTAGCCGCCAGAGACCGGACGGGCAACGACCATGTGGTTCTCGTTGCCGTTCGGGTTCAGGCGAACCACGCACCAGTGGTCGCCGACGATACGCTCGTGGCCCTGCAACTGGCCGGACACCGAAGCGCCGCGGTCGGTGTAGGCACGATAGACGTAAGCAGCCACGGAAACCAGCAGCGCCGGATCGTCGTGCGGCACCATCGAGGCATCGAAGCCCTTCGGGTATTCCTCGGCGATGAAACCGGTATTGAAGTTGCCGGACTGGAAGCGCGGGTGTTGCATCAGCGCGGCCTGGAATGGGATATTCGACGAGATGCCGCGAATGACGAAGGCGTTCAGCGCATCGCGCATGCGGGAAATCGCCTGCTCGCGGGTGGCGCCGTGCACGATCAGCTTGGCGATCATCGAGTCGTAGAACATCGAAATCTCGCCACCATCGTAGACGCCGGTATCGACCCGGACCTGACCCGGAACTTCCTTGGGCGGCTGGAACTTGACCAGACGACCGGTGGACGGCAGGAAGCCGCGGAACGGGTCTTCGGCATTGATCCGGCACTCCATGGCCCAGCCGTTGAGCTGGACTTGATCCTGGGTCAGCGGCAGCCTTTCGCCGGCGGCGACGCGAATCATCAATTCAACGAGGTCGACCCCGGTGATCAGTTCGGTAACCGGGTGTTCGACCTGCAGGCGGGTGTTCATTTCCAGGAAGTAGAAGCTCTTGTCGGCGCCGACGACGAACTCGACCGTACCGGCCGATTCGTACTGTACGGCACGGGCCAGCGCCACAGCCTGCTCGCCCATCGCCTTGCGCATCGCCGGGTCGACGAAGGGCGACGGCGCTTCTTCGATGACCTTCTGGTGACGGCGCTGGATCGAGCAGTCACGCTCGTTCAGATAAACATAATTACCAAAGGAATCGCCCAACACCTGGATTTCGATGTGGCGCGGTTCCAGCACATATTTTTCGATGAAGACGCGGTCATCGTTGAAGGCATTCTTGGCTTCGTTGACGCAGGAGGTGAAGCCCTCGAAGGCTTCCTTGTCGTTGAAGGCAACGCGCAGACCCTTGCCACCACCGCCGGCCGAGGCCTTGATCATCACCGGGTAACCGATCCCCTTGGCGATTTCAACGGCCTGTTCCGGGCCGGCAATCGCCGCGTTGTAGCCGGGAATGGTGTTGACCTTGGCTTCGAGCGCCAGCTTCTTGGATTCGATCTTGTCGCCCATCTTGCCGACCGAGTAGTGCTTCGGGCCGATGAACTTGATGCCTTCCTCTTCCAGACGACGCGAGAATTCGGCGTTCTCGGACAGGAAGCCGTAGCCCGGATGGACCGCCTGAGCGCCGGTCTGCTTGCAGGCGGCGATGATCTTGTCCATGACCAGATAGGACTCTTTCGAGGCAGCCGGACCGATGCAGACGGCTTCATCGGCAAGATCGACATGCAACGCATCCTTGTCGGCTTCTGAGTAAACAGCGACGGTCTTGATGCCCATCTTGCGGGCGGTCTTGATGACGCGGCAGGCAATTTCTCCGCGGTTGGCAATCAGAATTTTGTTAAACATGTATAACCCTCAATTCAGAGTGACTGAGCAATTTGGGGCACGCAGGGCGAGGCGGCGACGCTGGCTGCGACGAGACAGTACGCCAGTACGGCGAGGAGCAGACGAGGAAGCCAACGAAGTCATGCGCGATGCCAAATTGGTCAGAGAGGAATGTTGCCGTGCTTGCGCCAGGGATTTTCAAGTTTCTTGTCACGCAGCATGGCCAGCGAGCGGGCAATCCGCTTGCGGGTGTTGTGCGGCATGATGACGTCGTCGATGAAGCCGCGCGCACCGGCCACGAACGGGTTGGCGAACTTGGCCTTGTACTCGGCTTCGCGCTCGGCCAACTTGGCGGGATCAGTCTTTTCTTCGCGGAAGATGATTTCGACCGCGCCCTTCGGACCCATCACCGCGATTTCGGCCGACGGCCAAGCGAGGTTCACGTCGCCACGCAGGTGCTTGGACGACATCACGTCATATGCACCGCCGTAGGCCTTGCGGGTAATCACCGTAACCTTCGGCACGGTGCATTCAGCGTAGGCGTAGAGCAGCTTGGCGCCGTGCTTGATGATGCCGCCGTATTCCTGCGTAGTGCCCGGCATGAAACCCGGAACATCGACGAAAGTGACGACCGGAATATTGAAGGCGTCGCAGAAGCGGACAAAGCGGGCGGCCTTGATCGACGACTTGATGTCCAGGCAGCCGGCCAGCACCAGCGGCTGGTTGGCGACAATACCTACCGGGTGGCCGTCGATGCGCCCGAAGCCGATGATGATGTTCTTGGCGTAGTCGGCCTGCAGTTCGAAGAAATCGTTGTCATCGACCACCTTGATGAGCAACTCCTTCATGTCATATGGCTTGTTGGCGTTATCCGGCACCAGCGTATCGAGCGAGTAATCCATGCGCCCGACCGGGTCATTGGTCGGCATGACCGGCGGCTTTTCCTTGTTGCTGGCCGGCAGGAAATTTATGAAGCGACGCAGCATGGCCAGCGCTTCGACGTCGTTCTCGAAAGCCAGATCGGCCACGCCGGACTTGCTGGTATGCGTGACCGCGCCGCCCAGTTCCTCGGCGGTGACTTCTTCATGAGTGACGGTCCTGACAACTTCCGGGCCGGTCACGAACATGTAGGACGAGTCCTTGACCATGAAGATGAAATCGGTCATCGATGGCGAGTAGACCGCACCACCCGCACAAGGTCCCATGATCATCGAGATCTGCGGCACGACGCCGGAGGCCATCACGTTGCGCTGGAAGACGTCAGCGTAGCCGCCGAGGGAAGCGACGCCTTCCTGAATCCGGGCGCCGCCCGAGTCGTTGATGCCGATCACTGGCGCCCCGACCTTGATCGCATGGTCCATGACCTTGCAAATCTTTTCGGCATGGGTTTCGGACAGTGAGCCGCCGAACACGGTGAAATCCTGCGAAAAAACGAATACGAGGCGGCCGTTGATGGTGCCGTAACCAATGACGACGCCGTCGCCGGGAATCTTCTCGGCCTGATCCATGCCGAAATCGGTGCAGCGATGTTCCTTGAACATGTCCCATTCCTCGAAGGAATCGGGATCGAACAGCAACTCGATACGTTCGCGGGCGGTCAGCTTGCCCTTGGCGTGCTGGCTGTCGATGCGCTTCTGGCCGCCGCCGAGACGGGCCATTTCACGCTTTTTTTCCAGCTGGCGGATGATGTCATGCATGGATAACTCCCTTAGTGGATCGGGTAACTTGATTCAGTGTTTCAGATAGTCGAGCAGCGCATACGCGGCAGCAGCCGGGGTCGTATGGCCCTGTTCAACAGATTGAGTGAGCGCGAACAGATTTTCCCGCACGCGTGGGTGATGACGGAAATGCTGGCGCAGGCCGGAGTCGATCAATTGCCACATCCAGCTCAAGGACTGGTGCCGGCGCTTCGCGGCAAACTCGCCGGTCGGGGTCAGCGTGGATCGGTATTTCTCGATGGCAGCCCAGAAATCGACGATGCCTTCCTTGTGCAATGCGCTGGCGGTCAGCACCGGAGGCGACCAATTCGGCGAGGCCGGGCGCAGCATGTGCAAGGCATTACGCCACTGGGCGTGGGCAACGGCCGTCGCCCGCGGGTCAATGTCAGCCTTGTTGATAACCACCAGATCAGCAATTTCCACGATGCCTTTCTTGATCGCCTGCAGGTCATCGCCGGCATTCGGCAACTGCAGCAGGCAGAAGATATCGACCATGCCGGCCACCGTCGTTTCCGATTGGCCGACACCCACCGTCTCGACAATGATCACGTCAAAGCCGGCAGCTTCGCAAAGCAGCATCGCCTCACGTGTCTTTTCGGCGACACCGCCGAGCGAACCGGCAGAGGGACTGGGCCGGATAAAGGCTTCCTCGCGCTGGCAAAGCAGTTCCATACGAGTCTTGTCACCCAGGATTGAACCGCCTGAAACCGAGGAAGACGGATCGACCGCCAGCACCGCCAGTCTCTTGCCCTGCTCGATCAGCCAGACACCTAGTGCCTCGATGAAGGTGGATTTACCTACCCCAGGGACACCGGAGATACCGACGCGGATCGCGTTGCCGGTTTTCGGCAACAGTGCATTCAGCACCTGCTGCGCCCGCTGTTGGTGATCAGGCCGAGTGGACTCGATCAGCGTGATGGCCTTGGCCAGCGAACGACGCTGCCCTGCCAGCACGCCATCAATCAGCGACTGATCAGAAGATAGCGGCGTATGAGCCGACACCGGCGTCTCGCTCAATATCATCGTGAATCAGGAACGTGCCTTGCGGATCTCTTCCATTACCTTGCGCGCTGAATCTTCGATCCGGGTTCCAGGTCCGAAGATCGCCTTGGCACCGGCGTTGTAGAGGTAATCGTAATCCTGTGCGGGAATCACGCCACCGGCAAAGACGATAATGTCGTCCGCACCCTGCGCCTTCAGGGCCTGGACCAGCGTTGGCAACAGCGTCTTGTGGCCGGCCGCCAGCGAGGATACGCCGATCGCATGCACATCGTTTTCGATGGCCTGACGGGCGGCTTCTTCCGGGGTCTGGAAGAGCGGGCCCATGTCGATGTCGAAACCAAGGTCGGCGAAGGCGGTGGCAACCACTTTCGCACCCCGGTCATGGCCGTCCTGACCGAGCTTGGCGATCATGATGCGCGGACGACGGCCTTCTTCTTCGGCGAACTTGGCGATATCGGCCTTGATGGCTTCCCAGCTTTCCTGACCTTCCACAACACCTCCGTAAACACCCGAGATCGTCTGATTATTCGCGCGGAAACGACCGAAGATCTTTTCCAGCGCATCGGATACTTCGCCAACCGTGGCGCGCAGGCGCATGGCCTTGACGGTCAAATCGAGCAGGTTGCCCTGACCGGATTCGGCTGCTGCGGTCAACGCCGCCAAAGCGGCCAAAACGGCAGCGGAATCACGGCTGGCGCGGATGTTCTTGAGGCGGGCGATCTGCGAGTCGCGGACGGCGTGGTTGTCGATATCAAGAATATCGATAGCGTCTTCCTTGGCCAACTTGTACTTGTTCATACCGACGATGACATCCTTGCCGGAGTCGATGCGTGCCTGCTTGTCGGCGGCGCAAGTTTCGACCTGCATCTTGGCCCAGCCGGATTCGACGGCCTTGGTCATGCCGCCCATGGCCTCGATTTCCTGGATGATGCCCCAAGCCTTGTCGGCCATGTCCTGAGTCAGCTTTTCCATCATGTAGGAACCGGCCCACGGATCGACGACGCTAGTGATGTGGGTTTCTTCCTGAATGATCAACTGCGTGTTGCGGGCGATACGGGAAGAGAACTCAGTGGGCAGCGCAATCGCTTCGTCCAGCGCGTTAGTATGCAGCGACTGGGTGCCGCCGAAGACCGCTGCCATCGCTTCAATGGTCGTGCGCACGACGTTGTTGTACGGATCCTGCTCGGTCAGCGACCAACCGGAAGTCTGGCTGTGCGTACGCAGCATCATCGACTTCGGGCTCTTGGCGTTGAAACCGGTCATGATGCGGTGCCACAACAGGCGGGCGGCGCGCATCTTGGCGATTTCGAGATAGAAATTCATACCGACGGCCCAGAAAAAGGACAGGCGGCCGGCGAAAGTGTCGACATCCATGCCGGAGGCTACGCCGGTGCGCACGTATTCCATGCCGTCAGCCAGCGTGAAGGCCAGTTCGATCGCCTGATTGGCGCCGGCTTCCTGGATGTGATATCCGGAAATCGAGATCGAGTTGAACTTCGGCATGTGCTGCGCCGTGTAGCCGAAAATGTCGGCGATGATCTTCATCGACGGCTTGGGCGGATAGATATAGGTATTCCGTACCATGAATTCTTTGAGAATGTCGTTCTGGATGGTGCCAGAGAGCTTGTCCTGCGCCACGCCCTGTTCCTCGGCGGCGACGATGTAGCCGGCGAGAATCGGCAGCACGGCGCCGTTCATCGTCATCGAAACCGAGACCTTGTCGAGCGGGATGCTGTCGAAGAGGATCTTCATGTCCTCGACGGAGTCGATCGCCACACCGGCCTTGCCAACGTCGCCCAGCACGCGCGGATTATCGGAGTCGTAGCCGCGGTGCGTCGCCAGGTCGAAGGCGACCGAAACGCCCTGACCGCCGGCGGCCAGCGCCTTGCGGTAAAAGGCATTGGACGCTTCGGCGGTGGAGAAGCCGGCGTACTGGCGAATGGTCCACGGCTTGACCGCATACATCGTCGGTTGCGGACCGCGCAGATAGGGCGCAAAGCCGGGCAAGGTGTCGGCAAATTCGAGGCCTGCAAGGTCGGCCTTCGTATACAGCGGCTTGACGGCAAGACCTTCGGGGGTGTTCCAGTTCAGGTTCTTGGCGTTGCCACCCGGGGAATGTTTTGCCGCCGACTTTTCCCAGGCATCCAGGTTATTGGAATCAAAGAACTTTTCAGACATGACACACCCCTTGCTGATTCGATTTTTTGAGGCCCAAGATGCACAATTGAAAATTCTACGCCTCTGGACTCAGCTTGACATACCAAGCCCGACATAATACTGTATCCATAATTATAGAAGCAAGTCTGCAACGTACGGACTTGGTCACTCTCACCACACCACGAATATGACCCGAATTGCACCCACCGCGCTTTATCAGGAAGTGGCAGAACGTTTGCGCCAGCGAATTTTTGCCCATGAATTGATGCCGGGCGACTGGATCGACGAGCAGAAACTAGCTGAACAGTATGGTATTTCGCGCACGCCGTTACGTGAGGCGCTCAAGGTTCTGGCCTCTGAAGGACTGGTCGAACTCAAGCCACGGCGCGGTTGCTACGTTACCAAAATTTTGCGGCAGGATCTTGATGACATCTTCCCGCTGATGGCATTGCTGGAAGGGCGCTGTGCCGCCGACGCGGTTCGCCACGCCAAGCCTGCCGATATTGCCGCGCTCAATAGCATCCATGAACGCCTTGAGTCCGCCGCTCGCGACAATCGTATCGATGCTTTCTTCGAGGCCAATCAGGAGTTTCATTTCCGGATTCAGGAACTGGCTGGCAACCGCCGGCTGCTTGCGGTGGTTCAGGACCTGCGCAAGGTGCTCAAATTGTGTCGTCTGCATTCCTTGTCGCTCGAAGGGCGACTGCAGCAATCGCTCGACGAGCACCGCGCCATCATGGCCGCTTTCGAGGCAGGCGATGCTGCAAGGGCCGAAGCGCTGATGCACGACCACCTGCTCTCTGGCCACGACGCCTTGGTCAAAATGCTCCCCAAGGAAGCAAAGGCCGCCTGAATATCAAGAAGTCGGCTGTTGAAGTCGACGCCACGAGACCAATGGACAGCCCTCATGAGCACGGTTGACCTCTCCCGCGATGGCGAAATTGCCACCCTGACCCTGAACAACCCGGGCAAGCTCAATGCCGTCAATCTCGGCATGTGGTTGCAACTCGCCGAAAAAATGGCCAAATTGTCGGTCGACCGCGACATCCGCTGCATCGTCCTGCGCGGCGCGGGCAACGATGCGTTTGCCGCCGGCGGCGATCTCGAGGAGTTCCTTACCGCCCGCGCCACCCTGGAACAGGCGCTGCACTATCACGGGCAAGTGGCCGCCGCGCTGAATGCCATCGCCGATTGCCCTCACCCGACGCTGGCGCTGATTCAGGGCGCCTGCATCGGCGGTGGGCTGGAAATCGCCGGCGTCTGCGACCTGCGCATCTGCAATGAACCTAAAAACCTCAGTTGCCCCAGTGCAAACGGGTGGCGAATCAGGCAGGCTATGGTTTTGTGCTGACGGGCAGGAGGCACCCGATGGGTGAATCGAA
>Ga0209048_10000274_pt1 | contig 56485 bp, 57 predicted proteins | sample FrelakmetCRP12CR_FD_187146 | JGI IMG/M metagenome (GOLD analysis project Ga0209048, IMG submission 187146) | Freshwater lake sediment microbial communities from the University of Notre Dame, USA, for methane emissions studies - CRP12 CR (SPAdes)... | ecosystem: Environmental > Aquatic >...
TCGGCTAGACCCCGCGTGGCCCGGTTCGCCACATCTTCAGCATGCGGAAGGCAAATGACCGTGAGCAAACCCGCCTCGCGCCGTACCTCGAAGTCTGATTTGGCTCGCGTTGATGCCCACCGCATCAAGCCATCCGATTGCAAGGAACCGTCCCATCAACTCAATTCAGGCTGCGGAGCATGTTCTGCAGACCTTCCCCTAGCCGTGGTTGAATCGGTCTCCTAGCCGGAGTCAGCCGACCGATTCGTTCAATATAGCGTTGCGATGCGGGGCGACAATATTCAGAACAACTGCGGAGGTGCGGAATGGTTATGTTTGGCATGATGAACTTTACGGCCGAGAGCGCCACGGCGGTGGCCGAGAACTATGGCGCCATTCCCGCGCTTCCGGCCTTCATGAAATTGACCGGCCCCTACATCCGCAGCAGCATCGAGGGTGGCATCTCGACGATGAGCATCTTCGAATTCGACGACGCGCGCGCGGACGAGGCGATTGCCTATCTGCGGCATCGTTATGCCACGTTCGAGAAGATCAACGGTGTTGCCGTGACGTTGGAAGAATGGCTCGGCGTGGGCGCGGTGCTGGAACTTCTTGAGGAAACGAATTCCGTGACCGAGGCGCTCAAAGCGGTCTCCTTCCGCATTTGACACTGTCACCTGGAGAACATCGTGACTACTAAGCAACCGGCTTATTTCAACGACATTGAGGCGTGCGTCGACGCCATCCTTGCCAAGGTGGGCAAGAACATCGTTTTCGGCATGCCACTGGGTTTGGGCAAACCGAATCATTTGGCCAATGCACTTTACAACCGTGCCAAGAATGATCCGAGCATCAGCCTGCGGATCATGACAGCGCTGTCACTGGATGTTCCGCGCGGCAGCAGCGACCTGGAAAAGAAATTCCTTGGTCCCTTCGCCGAGCGTGTCTGGGGCAACTACCCGTCGCTGAACTATCTCGATGATTTGAGCAAGAACCGATTGCCACCCAACATCGCGGTGTCGGAATTCTTCCTGCGGGCCGGCATGTTTCTGAATAATCTTGCCGAACAGCAGAACTACATCAGCAGCAACTACACCCACATCGCCCGTGACATGCTCGAAAACGGGGTGAATGTGCTGTCGCAGATGGTGGCAAAGAAGCAGATCAATGGCGAGACGTTTTTCAGTCTGAGTTGCAACCCGGACGTGTCACCCACGATTCTGCCGCTGCTGCGCGACATGGAGGAGCAGCAGGGATACAAGGTGGCAGTGATCGCGCAAGTGAACAACCAGCTCCCGTTCATGTACCACGATGCAATGGTGCCGCAGTCGACCTTTGACATGGTGATTGACAATCCGGCCTACTACTACACCCTGTTCAGCACGCCGAACATGGCCGTGGAAATGGCCGACTACATGATCGGCATGAACGTTAGTTCGCTCATCAAGGACGGCGGTACCTTGCAGATCGGTATCGGCTCGCTGGGCGATGCCATTGCCTATTCGCTCATCCTGCGAGACAAGGAAAATGACAAGTACAAGAAAGTTGTTGCCGACATGGCGATTCTCGAAAAGAGCGGCGATCTGGTGCGACGCATCGGTGGCACGGACCGTTTTGAGAAAGGTCTGTACGGCTCGTCGGAAATGTTCGTCAATGGTTTCCTCGAGCTTTACAAGCAGGGCATCTTGCGCCGCAAGGTTTATGACAGTGTGCCGCTGCAGCGACTGATCAATCAGGGCAAGCTTGGCGAAGAAGTCACCCCCGCTGTGCTTGATGCCCTGATCGAGGCCGAGGCGATCCGTCCGCAACTAAATGCGACAGACCTGGCCTACCTGAAGAAATACGGCATCTTCAAGGACGAGGTCAGCCTGATTGGTGGCGAGTTGACAACATCGGATGGCACCAGGCTGCCGGCTGATCTGTCCGATCCGGAAGTGCGTGGCAGAGTCGCACAGGCCTGTCTCGGCGACCGGCTCAAGGGTGGCATATTGATGCATGGCGGTTTCTTTCTCGGCCCGCGTAGCTTCTATGATTACCTGAACAACATGACGGAAGCCGAGAGCAAACAGATCGGTATGACCACCGTCGACAACGTAAATCATCTCTATGGCAATCAGGAGTTGAAGGCCCTGCAACGCAAGGATGGTCGCTTCATCAACACCTGTCTGATGGTGACCTTGTCCGGTGGAATCGTTTCGGATGGCCTCGATGACGGTCGCGTGGTCAGCGGTGTTGGCGGACAATACAATTTCGTTTCAATGGCGCATGCCTTGCCGGATGGTCGCCTGGTGATGATGCTGCGCAGTCACCGGGTCAAGGACGGGGTGGCGAGTTCCAACATCGTCTGGAACTACGGCCATATGACGATTCCGCGCATCCTGCGAGACATCGTAGTCACCGAGTATGGCATTGCCTGCTTGCGTAGCAAGTCTGACAAGGAAATCATGGCGGCTCTTTTGAATATTGCCGATTCACGGTTCCAGGACGAGTTGCTGCAGAAGGCGAAAGAAGTGGGCAAGATGCCGGCGGATTACGAGATTCCGGAACAGAATCGCCACAACCTGCCGGAAGTGCTGGAAGAGAAATTCCGCCGGCACAAGATGGAAGGCTTGTTTCCGCCCTTCCCCTTCGGCAACGATTTCACCCCGGAAGAGTTGATCCTCGAAAAGGCCCTCAAGGGACTCAAGGCCAAGATGAGCCACAAGGTCGGCAGCATGGCTGGTGGTATTTTCAACGTTGTCAAAGGTGGCGAGATTCCGGAAAAGGCGCTGCCCTACCTGAAGCGGATGCAGCTCGACAATCCGGCGACCTTTAAGGACAAGGTGGTGCAAAGTCTTTTGATTGACGAGCTGATTGCCGGAGGGCACGCCTAGCCGTGGACTGCCCGCCAGCGGCCGAGCTTGAACGACTGCTTGCGGGCTTGGTCGCGAATTCACGCTACCGGCCAAGAGCGGTCGGCAACGGGAGTCCGCTATGGAGCCGCCCGAAGAGGGTCACGGCTGCCTTCGCCGTGTGTGGTCGGTTGCGGGTCCGGCTGATGCCGAAACGTTGCGTCTTTAGGAGCCGGCCCGCCTACCAATCACTCGCGGCGCTTGTAGATGGACTTGCCTTCCTTGATGGTCTCCATCACCTTGACATCCTTGATCTTCATCGCTTCGACCTTCAAGGGGTTTTGATCGAGCACGACCAGATCCGCCAGCTTGCCCACTTCCAGCGAGCCCTTGGACGACTGCTCGCCGTATTGCTGCGCGACATTGATCGTCATCGCCTTTAGCGCCTCTAACGGCGTCACACGCTGGTCCGCGCCGATCACCTCGCCACCACGCGACAGGCGGTTGACGGCGGACCACATCATGAACATCTGGTCGAGCGGGGCGACGACGAAGTCGGTGTGATTGGTCGGCACCAGACCCTTGTCGAGGGCGTCACGCATCGGGCTGATGTACATCGCCTGCTCGCGGCCGCGGTTGGCAATGTGCGCCTCCGCGAAGTAGTAAGTGTGCAGAGTGTAGAACGACGGCCGGATCTTGTACGTCACGTACTTGTCGAGCTGATCCTTGCGCACGAACTGCGAGTGAATCATCGTGACGTTGCGCTCCTTGCCCAAGTCGCCTGCCGCAGCCTTCTCGTGAGCGCGCAGGAAGGCGTCAATGGCACCGTCGCCATTGGCGTGCAGGTTCAGCGGCACGCCCATGTCGTAGACGGTCTTCACAGCCTTGGTGATGACCTCCTCGGGGAACGACAACTCGCCGAACCACTTCTTCTCGCCACCAGGGCCACCGGTGAGGTAGGGGGCGGAGAAGTAGGCAGTCTTGCCCTGGGGTGACCCGTCGATGGTGATCTTGACGCCACCGATCTTTATACGGTGCTCGTACTTGCCCCAGGTCTCCTTCGGGAACTTTTTCAGGATCGCTTCCAGGTCGGTGATGAACGGATAGGCGACCACGTCGATCAGCGTGGCGCCGCCATCGGCGGCGCGCTTCATCACCTCCAGATCACCCAGGTGGGTGGCGCCCTCGTGCGCGGTGGTGATGCCTTGCTATGCGTACAGCAACTGCCCGGCCTTGGACCACTCGACCTCCTGCGCCTTCGTCGGCTGTGGCAGCGACGCGAAGATCGGCAGGTAGGCCGTCTCCATGATCAGGCCGTAGGGCTCCTGTGTGCCCGGCTTGCGAACAATGACGCCACCGGGTGGCGTCTTGGTGTTTGCCGAAATATCCCACTTCTTCATCGCCGCCGAATTCAATACCGCGCCGTGCATGGAGACGTGCCCGACCAACACTGGATTGTCGGGGAGTGCCTTGTCGAGGTCGTCGCGGTTGAGCAGACGCCCGTTCGGCATGACGTTCTCGTCGTAGCCGTAGGCCTGGATGACTTCGCCCTTGGGAATCTTGTTCGTATCCCGGTACTTCACGAGTTCGGCGACGATGCTGGCGGGGTCCTTTCCCGGCCCGGCCGGCGGTGCATACAGGTTTACCTGGTTGGCGACGGTGAGCGAACTGATGTAGTGGCTGTGCGCGTCGAGAAACCCGGGTAACAGCGCCTTGCCACCGAGGTCCACGACCATGGTGTTTGCACCCTTGTGGGCCTTCTCGACATCGGCGCGTGTGCCCACCGCCACGATCTTGCCGCCTTTGACGGCCAGCGCCTCTGCGCTCGGCTGCTTGTCGTTGACGGTGACGATTTCACCGCCCGTGTAGATCGTGTCGGCGGCATCGACCTGCGGCTGCGCTGCACGGGTTTGCTCCGGTGGTACGGGCTCCTGCGATTTGCCGCAGCCCGTCAACAGGCAAGCAGTCGCCAGCGCGAAGGCGGGTACGCAGTGGGAGAGTTTCATGGGCGCTTCTTTGGGCGTTCGAGATCGTAGGCGAATGCAGGGTGCATGGTGAGATGAGGCCAAAGTGCAGCCCCCTCGTGGCCGGACCGCAATTTACCGGGTCGCTAACGAATTGGTGCGTGGACAGCAATGGGACGCTCGGGATTGCCTGGCATCGGCCGCCATTGACCGGGCCAGGGGAACCAAACGCGGGGCCGGGGCCGATGAGTGGCCGCTATGCGGCACGCAAACAGTACAAGGGAACTTCTGCTCAGGGTCGATTTGCGTCGGTCGCGTGTGGGGCCGCACAGTGACATTCCTTACATGCCATTAAGCGTGCAGACAACTCGTATGAGAAGGTGTGGCCACACGCCGTAGTCGACTCGCGGCCACGACCACTCGGCGCGTTTCAGTCTCGATAGCAGTGCGTTATCGGCAACCGCCGGCCTAGATCCGACATCGACGCCGAGACCTTGAAGCGCACGCCGGCACGATCCCCGCAGGCGTGCGCTGGGGCGTCAGGACCCGGGGTTGGCGCTGTGGATGTCGAAGTGGTGAAAGCAGCGCCGCGGGGCGCCCACGGCAGATTTGCGCACGCTCAGTCCGCGGCCTCGGGTATGGGCACCGCGGTGCCCTTGCGTGCGTTTAGCCATTGCTGCAGGCGCTCGAAGGAGAGATAGATCACGGGCGTGATGTACAGCGTCAACACCTGCGAAACGAGGAGCCCGCCGACAACCGCTAGGCCGAGTGGCCGCCGCGCCTCGCCGCCGGCGCCGAGCGCGAGCGCGATGGGGAGGCTTCCCATCAGCGCGGCCATCGTCGTCATCATGATCGGCCGGAAGCGTGTAAGGCACGCTTCGAGGATTGCTTTGTCAGCCGGTTTGTTGTCCCCGCGCTGCGCCTCGACGGCGAAGTCAATCATCATGATTGCATTCTTCTTCACAATGCCGACCAGCATGATGATGCCGACGAAGGCATACATATTGAGGTCGATGCCGAACAGCCACAGCGTGGCGAGCGCCCCGAAGCCTGCGGTCGGTAGGCCGGAGAGGATCGTCAGAGGATGGATGAAGCTCTCGTAAAGGATCCCTAGTACGAGGTAAATGACGAAAACCGCCAGGATGAGCAAGATGCCCATCCCGCGCAAGGAGGATTGGAACGCCTGGGCGGTGCCCTGATAGATGCCGCTGATTGTTGCCGGAAGCCGCAACTCTGCGGTCGCGCGATTGATGGAAACTATTGCCTCGCTTAGTGACACTCCGGGCTTGAGGTCGAAGGAGATCGTGACGGACGGCAACTGGCCGAGGTGATTGATCGCGAGAGGTCCTATCGTCGGCCTGATCGTCGCGACGCTGTTTAACGGAATCAGCCCGCCGCCGCTCGATCGGACGTAGAGCAACGGCAGCACGGACGGGTCGCTTTGGTAGCGCGGCTCGAGCTCCATCACGACCCAGTACTGGTTCGTCGGCGCGTAGATCGTCGACACCTGCCGTTGGCCGTAGGCGTCGTACAGCGTGTTTTCGATCGCCTGTGCGGAAACGCCGAGCGCGGACGCCTTGTTGCGGTCGATTTCCACGGTCGCCTGAGGTTTTGTGATCTGCAGATCGCTGGTCACGTCCACGAAACCTGGCAGCGAACGAATCATTTCCTCGACCTTCGGCGCCCACTCGTAGAGCTGATTCGTGTCGGCCCCCTGCAACGTGTATTGGTAAGTGCTCTTCGTGATCTGACCGCCGATGCGGATCGCCGGAATGTTCTGCACGTAGGCCTTGATCCCGGCGACTTGCGAGAGCGGGCCGCGCAATTGCTGGACGACCTGGTCGGCGCTTGGCCGGGTCTCGCGTGGCGTCAGCGCGACGAAGATACGCCCGACATTGAGCGAGGCGGTCGGTCCGCCGGCGCCAACCGACGACATTGCTCCGGCGACATTCGGGTTCTTCCGAACGAGCTCCGCGACCTGCCGCTGCATGTTGGCCATTGCCTCGAACGAGACATCCTGCGCTGCTTCGGTGAATACGAGGATCAATCCCTGATCGTCGGCGGGTAGAAAGCCCTTCGGCATATAGACGAACAGCGCTGCCGTGGCGACGATGACCGCGCCAAAGACAGCCATCGTCAGCGGCTGGCGCTTGAGCACCCACGCGAGCGTCCGACCATACAGATTGCGCCAGGCTTCGAACACTCGCTCGCTCGCCGCGTACACACGTCCGTGCTTGCGTTGGTGTTCGTCGACGAGCATCCGGCTGCACAGCATCGGCGTCAGCGTCAACGACACGAATCCGGACAGCAGCACTGCGACGATGATCGTCACCGAGAACTCGCGCAGCAGTCGCCCGAGGATTCCGCCCATGAACACGACGGGGATGAACACTGCAACGAGCGAAAGCGTCATCGAAACTATGGTGAAGCCGATTTCCTGCGAACCATCGAGCGTTGCCTGAAGCCTGGATTTACCCATTTCCATGTGGCGCGTGATGTTCTCCAGCATCACGATGGCATCGTCGACGACAAAGCCGACGCACAGCGTCAGCGCCATCAGCGACAGGTTGTCGAGGCTGTAGCCGAACGCATACATGAGCGCGAACGTGCCGATGATCGACAGGGGCAGCGCCAGGCTTGGGATGAGCGTCGCCGACACGCTGCGCAGGAAGACGAAGATGACGGCGATGACGAGTGCCAGCGCAAGCAGCAGTGACTCCTGCACATCGCGCACCGCGGCCCGGATCGTCACCGACCGATCGTAAAACATAGTGAGCTTTATCGCCGGCGGCAGCAGCTCCTCAAATGTCGGAAGAATCTTGTTGATCGCGTCGACGATCTCAATCGTGTTTGTGCCCGGTTGGCGCTGCACCGCAAGCATGATGGCGCGCGTGCCGTCGTGCCAGGCGGCGATCTTGTTGTTCTGCACGCTGTCGAAGACGCGGCCGATCTCGCTCAGCCGGACCGGCGCGCCGTTCCGGTAGGCGACGATCATCGGCGCGTATGCGGTCGCGGTCATCAGTTGACCGGTGGCCTGGATCGATGTGGCGCGATCGCGACCAAAGAGCGTGCCGGTCGGCAGATTGACGTTGCTGTTGCCGACCGCCTGCTCGACGTCGGTGAGCGCGATGCCGCGAGTGGCCAGGGCGTTGGGATTGAGCTGGATGCGCACCGCATACTGCTGCGATCCGTAGACAGCGACCTGGGCGACCCCGCTCACGGTCGAGATCTGCTGCGCGAGCCGCGTCTCGGCGTAATCGTCGACGGTCGAGAGCGGCAGCGACGTCGACGACAGTACGATGTTCATGATCGGCGCGTCGGCCGGGTTCACCTTGCGCTGCGTCGGCGGATTCGGCATCGAGGGCGGCAGCGAGCGGGCGGCGGCCGCGATCGCAGACTGGACATCCTGCGCGGCGGCGTCGATATTGCGGTCGAGCGAGAACTGCAGGGTGATCGTCGTGAGGCCGTCGGTCGACGCCGAAGTCATTGAATCGACGCCGGCGATCGTGGAGAACTGCTTTTCCAGTGGCGTTGCCACCGCCGAAGCCATCGTGTCCGGATTGGCGCCGGGCAACTGCGCCTGCACCTGGATGGTCGGGAAGTCGACATTCGGCAGCGCATTCACCGGCAGCAGCCGATAGGCGATGATCCCGAAGACGAGAACGCCGGTCATGACCAGCACCGTCATCACCGGCCGGCGGACGAACAGTTCGGAAATGTTCACGGTGCGTTGAGGCCGCGGCCGATCGTCACTTTGGACCCCGGGGCGAGCCGGAGCTGGCCAACCGTGACGACTTGCTCGCCCGGCGAGAGTCCGCTGGAGACGACCGTATCGTCGCCCTCGGCACGGTCAATCTTGATGCTGCGCAGCTCAACGGTCATGTCTGGCTTGATGACGTACACATAGGGACCGTTCGGGCCGTTCTGTACTGAAGACGAGGGGGTCACGACAGCATGTTCTTGCTCGTAGAGGGCGAGTGCGACATTGACGAACTGCCCGGGCCAAAGCGCGCGGTCCGCGTTGGGAAATTCGGCGCGCAGCTTGATCGTTCCGGTCGTGGTGTCGGCACTGTTGTCTAGAAAGCTCACGCGGCCGCCCGTTGGGGCGGCCTCCGAATCGGGCAGCCTTGCCTCCACCTTTATGTCGCCCTTCGATTGGTGCGCGCGAATTTCGCTCACGTTCTGCTCGGGAACCGAGAACGTCACGTACACCGGGATGATCTGATTTATCGTGACGAGCGGCGTGCTGTCCGCCGCTTTCACGAGATTGCCCTGCTGCACCAGGATCCTTCCGGCGTAGCCCGTGATCGGCGAGCGGATCGTGCAGTACTCGACCTGCAGCTGCGTACTTTCGAGCGCAGCTTCGTCCGCGCGCACGACAGCGACTGCCGCCGCGGTGTTGGTGCGATTCTGCTCGTAGGCGTCGGACGAGATGAAATTCTTCTCCAACAGATCCTTGTACCGCTTCTCCTGCTCGATCGCGCGGTCGAGTAGCGCCTTGTCACGGAGCAGGTTTGCCTCGGCCTGGCGGAGGCTGGCTTCGAACGGTCGCGCGTCAATCGTGAACAGCACGGCCCCCTGACGGACTTCGTCGCCCTCCTTGAACCGCACGCCCACGAGTTGCCCGTCCACCCGCGCGCGCACCGCGACCGTGGTGTGGGCCTCAACGTTTCCGATCGCGTACAGTCTCACCGGCACCGTCCTGGCGACGACCGTTGCCGCCGTCACCGGCATGCCGGGAACGGACTTGACTTCGGCCCTGTCAGAGCCCGCCATCCCGCGCAACAGCACATAGGCGCCGACCGCGATCGTCAGGGCTAAGACGGCTGAGATCCAGATGTATTGTTTGCGTAACACCGTTTCGAGGCACGCAATTGCATCGATCCAAAGTGGCTTCCGCTCAATTCCGCACCTGCGAGCAGACGGGCACAGAAGAAGTCGCCCGGCGCCAACCTCGGAAATTCAGACTACCACGCGGGAAGTCAGTTCTTCCGGCTTTCACTGAACCTGGGCATAGGGCATCGATCCGAAGCCCGGATGGGCCGCGGTCTGCATCCTCATGGCGGGGGAGTCGAACCATGATGCGGCGCAGAGCCTTTCTGGGACTTCTTGCTTTCCTTTGGGCGGGGCCAGCGCCTGCGGCACTCAAACCGGGCGATCCTGCGCCTGACTTCAGCGCACAGGCGTCGCTCGGCGGCCAAGTCTTCACGTTTTCATTGGCTGAAGCGTTGAAGAAGGGCCCGGTCGTCCTGTACTTCTATCCTGCTGCGTTCACGAAGGGGTGCACGATCGAGGCGCACGATTTCGCCGAGGCGATCGATGCGTATCGCGCGCTCGGCGCGACAGTCATCGGTGTTTCGCACGACGATATCGATACCCTGAACCGATTTTCTGTCAGCGAGTGCCGCGGCAAGTTTGCGGTCGCCGCGGACAAGGACCAAAGCATCATGCAGTCCTACGACGCGATCCTGGCGAGCAAGCCCGAGTATGCGGACCGCGTGTCGTATGTCATCGCGCCTGACGGACGCGTCTTCTACGCGTACACGTCGCTCAGTCCCGACAAGCACGTCGCGAACACCCTCGAGGCGCTCCGGAAGTGGTCGGCGGGGCAGAAACGGTAGCGCGCCGTTCCGACCTGAAGCTCGAGTGTCGAGCCCATCCTTTCGGCAGTCGGCTCGGATGGCCGTCCTGCGTGAACGACCGTTCTCGGAGAGCTTGAATCTCTGCTCAGCGTCGCGCCGTAGAGCCTTATGCAGGGCAGAGGATTCTTGGCGCGGCGTCGCGGCGCACGATTCGAGACAAAGGGCGCGGTGCTGATCGCCGCGGTGGTGAAAAGTCCTCTGCTTTCAGTAAATGCCGTCACTCTGGCACTCGATGCAGTCTGGCGCTTTGCAGGATTGCCGGATGACCTCGGCCGCGAGTGGATGCAGGTCGCGGCCGAGGAAGCGCAGCACTTTGCCCTGCTTTCCGCGCGAATGGCGGCGTTTGGACGCGCCTTCGGCGATATTGCCGCGCACGACGGATTGTGGGAGATGGCATGCGAGACGCGGCACGACGCCCTGGCGCGGATGGCGCTCGTCCCACGCGAACTCGAGGCGCGCGGATTGGATGCCGGCCCGCTGGTGGGCGAAAGGCGGCTTCGCGCCGGGGATCGCGAGTCGGCGGCGGCGATCGACGTGATCCGGCGCGACGAGATCGGTCATGTCGCCGTCGGCAATCGCTGGGTTCGCCAGCTTTGCCAGATCGAAGGTCGGGATCCGGCGATGATCGGATCCCGGGCGCGGAACGACTGCGGCGCCCCGGCACTGCGCCCACCGTTCAACCTGGAGGCCCGCCGTGCGGCGGGTTTGTATGCCGATGGACTGGCCGATCTCTTCGCGGGTCGGCCGTCACCGGATCCTTGACACCCGGCCGTTGAGCGTCGCGCCAATGAAGGCTACATTTGCATCGGTCCTGCAGAACGCACGGACTGCCTCCTGGGGTCTCGATTCGCAAATGGGTGTCTTCGACGGTATTCGCAACCTCTTCAACGTGCGCGTCTCGCGCGGACGACCGGATCGCGGTCCCAGACCGCGTCTCGGCGCAAAGATCGTCCATGGCGATGTGCGCATGAGCGTGCAGTCCGGGTTGACCGACCACATGTGGAGCTGGCTGCAGGAGCAGGGCTGGCGCGAGGTCACGTTTCGCCCCGACAGGCGTCGCTACCGCGACGTGCCGCCGTCGCTGGTCACCAAGCTCTTCGACGCACCGCCAACCGAGCGGCTGGCCAGGCTCAAGGACGCGATGAACGCCGCCGCCGCGAAGCCGTCCGCGCAGAGTGCCCGGCTCGACTAGTTCCGATCGGATGAGCGAACGGCGATGAGCGAACATCTTGCGCCGGCAACCGGCCTGTCCAAGGTCGGGCCCGGGCGCCGGATTCAGCTCGTCCCGCGTGCGCGTTGCGCTTCGATCTCGCGCAATACGCGACGCTGAACCTTGCCCGTGGTCGTCATCGGCAACGCGGCGATGAATTCGATTTCCTTCGGATATTCGTAGGGCGCGAGCTTGCCGCGCACGTGCGCCTGCAATGCCGCGACGAGCTGCGCGTCACCGGTTGCGCCGCTTGCCAGCACGACGTACGCCTTGACGACCGCGCCGCGCTCGGCGTCCGGCTTCGGCACCACCGCCGCATTCGCCACCGCCGGGTGCTTCAACAGGCAGTTCTCGATTTCGCTCGGGCCGATCCGATAGCCCGCCGCCTTGAACATGTCGTCGGCGCGACCCTGGTACCAGAGGTAGCCGCTCTCGTCGCGCCGCGCGAGGTCGCCGGTCCGGCACCAGGAGTCATCGATGGGGCCGGTGAATTTCCTTCCGGTCGCGTCCGGATTCCTCCAGTATTCGAGGAAGAAGACCGGATCGGGATGCCCGTGGATGTCGCGGCGGTGGACCGCCACGTCGCCCGTCTCGCCGGCGGGCAGTTCGCGCCCTTCGTCGTCGATGACCGACACACGGTGTCCGGGATACGCGCGTCCCATCGCGCCGGGCCGCGCCGGCCAGCGCGACTGTGAATTGCCGACGATGTAGTTCATCTCGGTCTGGCCGAACATCTCGTTCACCGTGATGCCGAGATGTTCGCGCGCCCAGTCGAACACGGCGGTGCCGACGGACTCGCCCGCGCTCATGATCGCGCGCAGCGCGAGCAGGCCGCGCGCGCTCGCCCACGCAGGCGACCGCATCATCATCTTGAGCGCCGTCGGGAACAGGAACGTGTTGGTGATGCGATAGCGCTGCATCAGCTCCAGTGCGCGCTCCGGCGCAAAGCGGCCGTTGAAGCCGACGATCGGAAACCCGAAGTACATCGTCGGCAGCAGTGCATCCATCAGGCCGCCGGTCCAGGCCCAGTCCGCCGGCGACCAGAAGACGTCACCGCGCTGCGGAAACCAGTCCTGCGAGCAGACAAAGCCGGGCAGGTTGCCGATCAATGCGCTGTGCGGCATCAGCGCGCCCTTCGGTGGCCCGGTCGTGCCGCTGGTATAGACCAGCACGGCAGGGTCGCCCGCGAGCGTGTCGACGAGGTCAAAGCGGTCGGCGGCGCGCGACAGCAGGTCGGCCCATCGGCGCGCGCTTGGCGCCGCGGCGCCGACGGTGATCACATGGCGCAGGCTCGGGCAGGCGGCGCGTGCGGCATGCAGGGACTCCAATGCGGCATCGTCGCAGATCGCAACGGCGGCTTCGCTGTTCTGCAGCCGGTATTCAAGCGCGTCGGGGCCGAACAGGATCGACAGCGGCATGGCGACGGCGCCCATCTGGTAGACGGCGATATGGGCGACCGCCGTTTCGGGTCGCTGCGGCAACAGGATCGCGACGCGATCGCCGCGCGCCACACCGAGCGCGGCCAGCGCGTTCGAGAGCCGGTTGGCGTCTGCCTGCAGCGCGGCGTACGTGAACGAGGCGCGCGTGCCGCGTTCGTCTTCGTAGTGCACGGCAAGCCGCGAGGTTTCCGATGCCCAGCGGCGTGCGCAGACCGCGGCGATGTTGAACTCGCGCGGAACGTGCCAGCGGAAGTGGTCGTAGAGTGTCCGGTAATCGTCGCGTGCCATGACAGGTCTCATCTCCTCGCGCCGGTGCGATTGGCGCACTTGCAGCACACAAGAACCTCAACCCGGCGTTCCCGACGGATCGCGTGGCGACGAGAAGCCGGCGGATGCAGGACCGTGGCTTTGCCTGCGGCCAGGACCGCCAGCGCCGCCGGCGCCGGCTGATCGTCGCAACCCGCCGGGCCAGGGTCGCCCTGGGCACGTGGCGTTGTTGCGCCTCGGGTGCTTGCTCCGGCAACGGTCCCCGCCTCGCGCCTCGCCCGATGCCCCAGGCGACCCCGCCGCAACCCCCGGGAATTCCGGGATCGGTTCTACTATCGTCATCGGACCCATGATCCCCCAAGCCTGACGGCAAAGGCAATGCTCAAGAACCCCTCCCGGTCCCGCTTTCTCGATATTCGCCGGATGCGCTACCACATCCGCGAGTGGGGGCCCGACGACGGCCCCGTGTTGTTCATGCTGCACGGCTGGATGGACGTGTCGGCGTCGTTTCAGTTCGTCGTCGAGGAACTCGTGCGCGACTGGCGCGTGCTTGCGCCCGACTGGCGCGGCTACGGCCGCAGCGCCTGGACGAGCGCCGACTGCTACTGGTTCCCCGACTACCTCGCCGACCTCGAATTCCTGGCCGATGCGCTCCTGCCCGAGCAGCAACTGCATCTCGTCGGCCACAGCATGGGCGGCAACGTCGCGCTGATGTATGCCGGCATTCGGCCGGCGCGCGTCGCGGGCGTGGTGAATCTCGAGGGCTTCGGATTGAGGGACACGTCAGCGTCAGTTGCGCCCGAGCGATACGCGCGCTGGATCGACGAGCTGAAATCCGGGCCGACGCTGCGCGACTATGCATCCCTGGCCGAAGTCGCGCAGCGGCTGCGGCGAACCAATCCGCGCCTGTCGCTCGAGGCGGCGGGGTTTCTCGCCGAGCACTGGTCGCAGCCGATGCCGGACGGTCGATTCCGAATCGCCGGCGACCCCGCGCATCGCATCGTCAATCCGGTGCTGTATCGCCTTGCCGAAGTCGAGGCCTGCTGGGCGCGCGTGGCCTGTCCGGTGCTGTGGGTCGAGGCAGCACAGACGGATGCGCACCACTGGGCGGGCGGCGCCGACGAGATCGAGCGCCGGCGTCGCGTGATCCCTCGAATGCAGCACGCCGTTGTCGAAGACGCCGGACACATGCTGCATCACGATCAGCCCGGCCGCGTCGCGGCGTTGATTGAAGAGTTCTTCGGCGCTGCGCCACGCATGGCTCGTTCCGTGATGCAGTGAGAAGGTGGCCGACGCAATGCGGCGTTCCCGCGTGAGTGCCGCGTCCCACCTACAATGGCGCCATGTCCATTGCGCTGCATTCACTCAATGCGGACCTGCATTCGCACTCAACCGTCTCGGATGGCACGCTTGCTCCGCGCGACGTGGTCCTGCGCGGCCGCCATCGGCGCGTTGATCTGCTGGCGCTGACGGATCACGACGCCGTCGACGGTCTTGCCGAAGCACAGGCGGTGGCCGCGGAGATCGGCCTGAAATTCATCGCGGGTGTTGAAATTTCCGTCACCTGGGCCGGCCAGACGGTGCACATCCTCGGGCTGGGCATCGACCCCGACGACCCGACGCTGCGCACCGGGCTCGAGCGGGTTCGTTCCGGGCGCCTGCAACGCGCGCAGGAGATGGGCGAGAAGCTCGCGGAAGTCGGCATTGAGGGCGCCTTTCAGGCTGCGTTGGCCCTGGCCGGCAATCCGGACCTGCTGTCGCGTACCCACTTCGCTCGCTACCTGGTGCAGACCGGCCTTTGTGGGGATACGCGCGAGGTATTTCGTCGCTACCTGGTCGAAGGCAAACCGGGTTACGTGCCGCATCGCTGGGCCTCGTTGAAGGACGCCATGCATTGGATTCACGTCGCCGGCGGCGCGGCCGTGATCGCGCATCCGGGGCGCTACAAGTACGACGCCGGCCAGTTCCACGCGCTGTTCACGGAATTCAGGGAGCTCGGCGGTGAAGCGATCGAGGTGGCGACCAGCAATCACGGTGCGCACGAGGCAAGGCACTTCGCACAACAGGCACGGACCTTCGGCTTCGAGGCTTCGCGCGGCAGCGACTTTCACAGCCCGAAGGATGCGGATGTGGAACTCGGTCGCGTCGATCGCCTGCACCCCTCGCTCCTGCCGGTCTGGCATCGATTTGCCTGACGGCGACGATGGCGCAGCTCTTCCCCGTTCATCCGCAGAATCCGCAGGTGCGCCTGCTGCGGCAGGCGGCGCAACTGATCGATCATGGCGCGGTGGCGGCGATCCCGACCGATTCCTCGTATGCGCTGGTGTGTCACCTTGATGACAAGCCGGCCGCGGATCGACTGCGGCGCCTGCGCGGCGTCGACGAGCGGCACCACCTGACCTTGCTGTGCCGTGATCTTTCGGAGATCGCCAACTACGCCAAGGTCGACAACGTGCAGTACCGGCTGCTCAAGCAGGTCACGCCGGGTCCCTATACCTTCATTCTCGAAGCGACGCGCGAAGTGCCGCGGCGCCTGTCGCACCCGTCGCGCAAGACGATCGGCATCCGCGTACCCGATCACCCGGCGGCGCTCGGGCTGCTCGACGTGCTCGGGCAGCCGCTGATTTCCACGACGCTGATGCTGCCCGGCGACGACGTGCCGCTCAACGATGCACAGCTGATCCTCGAGCGCATCGGCCACGAGATCGACCTCGTCATCGACGCGGGCGCTTGCGGCATCGAACCGACGACGGTCGTCGACCTGACCGCCAAGGAGGCCGTGATCGTGCGCCGCGGTCGCGGTGCGGTCGAGGCGCTCGGGCTGCGCTGATAAACTGCGCCGCAATGGAAGGCCTCATCCAGACCATCACGGTCTACGCAATCCCCGTTCTGCTCGCGATCACACTGCACGAAGCCGCACACGGTTACGTCGCACGAATGTTCGGCGACACGACGGCGTTCGCGGCCGGGCGCGTCACGCTCAATCCGCTCAAACATATCGACCCGATCGGCACCATCGTGGTGCCGTTGGCCATCCTGCTGCTCGCCAAGCTCGCGGGTGGTGCCGGGTTCCTGTTCGGCTGGGCCAAGCCGGTGCCGGTCAACTTCGGACGCCTGCGCAATCCCAAGCAGGACATGGTGTGGGTGGCCGCCGCGGGACCCGGATCCAACCTGCTGATGGCCGTCGGCTGGGCGCTGTTTGCAAAGACGCTGTACACGCTCGGAATCAGCGAAGTGTTCTTCGCCGAGATGTCGAAAGCAGGCATCCTGGTCAACATCGGTCTGATGGCGCTGAACCTGTTGCCGGTGCCGCCGCTTGACGGCGGGCGAATCGTGGTCGGACTGCTGCCGCATCAGCTCGCGGTTCAGTACGCGCGCATCGAGCCATACGGGCTGTTCATCGTTCTGGGGCTACTGGCGACGAACACGCTCGGATTCTTCCTCGAGCCCTTCTATCACTTCGGTCTGGCCGTCGTCGAAATCTTCCTTTGATCATGTTTGCGGATCGCGTTCTTTCCGGCATGCGCCCCACCGGCGCGCTGCACCTCGGCCACTATCACGGCGCGCTGAAGAACTGGGTCCGGCTGCAGGACGAGCATCCGTGCTTCTTCTTCGTCGCCGACTGGCACGCGTTGACCACGCACTACGAATCGCCCGACGTCCTGGAAGAAAGCGTGTGGGAGATGCTCGTCGACTGGTTTGCCGCGGGAATCGATCCGCAGAAGGCGACCGTCTTCATCCAGTCGCGCGTGCCCGAACACGCTGAACTGTTCCTGTTGCTCGCGATGGCCACGCCGCTGGGCTGGCTCGAACGCGTGCCGACCTACAAGGACCAGATCGAGAAGCTGCGCGAGCGCGATCTGTCGACCTATGGCTTTCTGGGCTACCCGCTGATGCAGGCGGCCGATATCCTGATCTACCGGGCCAACATGGTGCCGGTGGGCGAGGATCAGGTGCCGCACATCGAGATGACGCGCGAAATCGCGCGCCGCTTCAATCACCTGTTCGGCAGCGAGCCCGGCTTCGAGGAGAAGGCCAACGCCGCGATCAAGAAGCTCGGCGCCAAGCGCGGCAAGCTGTACAAGGAACTGCGCGGCCGCTACCAGGAGCAGGGCGAAGAAGACGCGCTCGATGCCGCGCGCGCACTGCTGGCGGAGGCGCAAAGCCTGTCAATGGGCGATCGCGAACGACTGTTCGGCTATCTCGAAGGCGCACGCCGCTTGATCCTGACCGAACCCGATGCGCTGCTCACCGAAGTGCCCAGGCTTCCCGGACTCGACGGGCAGAAGATGTCGAAGAGCGGCGGTAATGCCGTGCTGATGCGCGAGGAACCCAAAGTGCTGGCGCAGAAAATCCGCACCATGCCGACCGATCCGGCGCGCGTGCGCCGCACCGATCCCGGCGATCCCGACAGGTGCCCGGTGTGGCAACTGCATCTGGCCTATTCGAACGACGCCACGCGCGCCTGGGCGCAGAAGGGCTGCCGCAGCGCCGGCATCGGCTGCCTCGAGTGCAAGCAGCCCGTGATCGAAGCGATGGTGCGGGAGCAGGAGCCGTGGAAGCAGCGCGCACAGCCGTACCTCGACGACCCGTCGCTGCTGCGGTCGATCGTTGCCGACGGCTGCGATCGTGCACGCATCACCGCGCAGGAAACGATGCGCGACGTGCGCGAGGCGATGGGCCTCGCCTACACCTGAGACCCGAAACGGCATGTGCAGTACGCGCACCCGCGCCAGTCCCGAATCATCGCCGGTTTCCGGCCGCGCGAACGCGCACGGTTCAGTCGCTGATCCATCGCCATGGGTGGTGCGCTTTGCTGCGCTCGTTCCGCCCGCGAGCCGCGTGCTCGACGTGGCCTGCGGGTTCGGTCGGCACGCGCGGCTGTTTGCCGCGCAGGGTTGCAGTGTCGATGCGGTCGACGTCGATGCCTCCTGCGCCAGCGCGTTCAATGACGAACCGCTGATCGCCTTCAAACGCGCCGATCTGGAGCATTCACCCTGGCCCTATCGCGGACGGCAATTCGACGCGATCGTGGTCACCAACTACCTGCACCGCGCGCTCTTTCCGACCCTGGCCGATGCACTGGCGCCGGGTGGCGTGCTGATCTACGAAACCTTCGCGGTCGGAAACGAGCGCTACGGCAAGCCGAGCAATCCGGTCTTCCTGCTCCGGCCGCGCGAATTGTTCGATGTGTTCGGCGTCTCTCTGCACGTACTGGCGTTCGAAGAAGGCGTGACCGGCTTGCCGCGCGCGGCGCGCGTGCAGCGCCTGGCCGCCGTCCGCCCGGGCCGCGCACGCGATGCGTTCCTGCGCCTCGATGCCGATCGCTGAGGCGACCTCGCGAGGCGCGGCACGCCTGTAGAATTGCCCGGCCTTTTCCGTCAGAGGACGACATGATCACTGGCAGTCTGGTCGCCATCGTCAGTCCGATGCGTGACGACGGCGCGCTCGACTACGACGCGTACCGGCGGCTCATCGAATGGCACATCGCCGAGGGCACGAGCGCCATCGTCGCGGTGGGCACAACGGGTGAGTCGCCCACCGTCGATCACGACGAACACTGCGAACTCATCCGCGTTGCGGTCGAGACCGCGCGCCGGCGCGTGCCGGTGATCGCCGGCACGGGTGGCAATTCGACGAGTGAGGCGATCGACCTCACGCAGTACGCGAAGAAGGCCGGCGCCGATGCCACGCTGCAGGTCGTGCCGTATTACAACAAGCCGACCCAGGAAGGGCTGTACCAGCACTTCCGCAAGGTGGCCGAGACGGTCGATCTGCCGATGATCCTGTACAACGTCCCGGGGCGCACCGTGGCCGATCTTGCCAACGACACCACGTTGCGCCTGTCGCAGGTGCCGGGCATCGTCGGTCTGAAGGATGCGACCGGCGATCTCGCCCGTGGTGCGGATCTGCTGCGGCGGCTACCGAGAAGCTTCGCGGTTTACAGCGGCAATGACGACAGCGCGCTGGCGCTGATGCTGCTCGGCGGCCATGGCGTTATCTCGGTGACCGCGAATGTCGCGCCGAAAGCGATGAACCAGATGTGCCGCGCGGCGCTGGCGGGAGAGCTCGCGCAGGCACGGGCGATCAACAATCGCCTGCTGCCCCTGCATTTCAAGTTGTTTGTTGAAGCCAATCCCGGACCGGTGAAGTGGGCGTTGGCAAAGATGGGGCGCATTGGCGCGGCCGTGCGGCTGCCGCTGGTGTCGCTGTCGACGGCCAATCAAGCGGTGGTCGCTGCTGCGCTCGAAGAAGCCGGCATCGCGTAGTCCCGTGAACCGGATCAACGACACCCGAGCGGCTGCACAGCGGCGCGACAGGTTAGGCGCAAAGCGAAGACGTATCGGGTCATACGGCGGGCATTTGCAACAACGCCTGGCGCGTCGCGGCGCAGATGAGCGGGGGAGCAATTGGTCCGGTTCACGGGACTAGCTCGGATCCAAGGAGACAATTGATGTTGAACCCGATGCATGCCGTGCGCTGCGCCGTTTGCCTTGCGCTGACTGCGCTCGTCGCCGGCTGCGGCTCGCTCGGCATATCGAGCGACAAGATCGACTACAAGTCCGTCGCGGTGACCAAACCGCTCGACGTACCGCCCGACCTGTCGCAGATTCCGCGCGACGATCGCTACGCGTTGCCGGATCGGCCGGGCGTTGCCAGCGCCAGTGCAGGGGGTGCCACCAGCGTGCCGGGTGCCGCGGCCGTGCAGGCCGTGGCACCGACCGCTTCACGGGCGCGCATCGAACGAGCGGGTTCGGAGCGCTGGCTCGCGGTCGATTCCACGCCGGAGCAGGCATTCGCGTTGGTGAAGGAGTTCTGGCCCAGTGTCGGCCTGCCGATCGAGCGCGAGGATCCCGCTGCGGGCATCATCGAGACGGCCTGGGCGGAGAACCGCGCCAAGCTGCCGCAGGACATCATTCGCCGCACGATCGGCCGCGTGTTGGACCCCTTCTATTCCACCGGCGAGCAGGACAAGTTTCGCACGCGCATCGAGCGCACGCCGAAGAATTCCGCCGAGATCTATATCAGTCACCGCGGCATGATCGAGGTCTACACGTCCCAGGAAAAGGATCAGACCAAATGGCAGGCGCGGCCGGCCGATCCGCAGCTGGAAGCGGAGATGCTGCAGCGATTACTGCTGCGCTTTGCCCCACCGGCGACGACCACGGTCGCCGCTGCAACGCCCGGCTCGACATCGACGGCGCCGAAGGAAATTGCGCGCATCGTCCATGGAAACGATGGCCGTGGCCAGCGAGTCGACATCGACGAACCGTTTGATCGTGCCTGGCGACGTGTCGGACTGGCACTTGACCGTGGGGGGTTCACGGTCGAGGATCGTGATCGCGCCAAGGGGACGTATTTCGTCCGCTATCTCGATCCCGAATTCGAAGCGAAGCAGCGCGAGAGCCAGGGATTCTTCTCGCGGATCTTCGGGCGCGACCCGAAGATCGAGCCGCAGCAGTTCCGCGTGATGGTGGCCGCGGCGGGTGAAGCAACGACGGTCACGGTCCTCGACAAGGAGGGCAAGCCCGACGCCGGGGCGACCGCGCAGAAGATCCTCGGCCAGATCAACGAGCAGCTCAAGTAGATCCGTGCTGAGGTTCTGCTGCCTTGGCTCCGGCAGCGAGGGCAACGCGCTCGTCGTCGAAGTGCGTGACGGTTTTACCGTCACGCGCCTTCTGATCGACAATGGCTTCGGGCCGCGCGAACTGGCCCGCCGGCTGCGCCGCGTGGACCTGACGATCGACGAGCTCGATGCGATCGTGATCACGCACGAGCATTCGGATCATATCGGCGGCGTGCGCACGCTGCTCAGGAAGCGCCGCATCGCCGTGTTCGCCTCGGCCGGCACGGCGCGGGCCGCGCGGATGGACACCGCAGCCGATGTGCACCGGTTGCGCGCCGGGCAGAGCATCGCCATCGGCGGCGTTTCGGTCACGCCGTATGCGGTCCCGCACGACGCGGCCGAGCCGCTGCAATTCGTCTTCTCCGACGGCAGCCGGCGGCTCGGACTGTTGACCGATATCGGCGCGCCGAACGACGACGTGGCGCGTGCGCTCGATCGCCTGGACGCGCTGATCCTCGAGTGCAATCACGACGCCGATCTGCTGGCCGCCAGCCACTACCCGCAGTTCCTGAAGGCGCGCATCGCCGGCGATCACGGACACCTTTCGAACGCACAGGCGGCGGCGTTGCTCGCGACGGTCGATCGGAGTCTTCTTGGATTTGTCGCGGCGGCGCATCTGAGCCGCCACAACAACCGCCCTGAATTCGCGCGTCGCGCGTTGGCGGGCGCCATCGGTTGCGGGCACGATGAGGTGCACGTCGCCTGCCAGGACGACGGTCTGCCGTGGTTTGCCGTCTGATGCCCGGATACAAACGCAGAGGGCCGGCGTGGCCGGCCCTCTGCTGCGAATTGGGTTCAGCGATTACTTCTTGGCCTCTTCCTTCTTCGCCTCGGGGGCGGGCGCTGGCGCCGCTTCCTCTTTCTTGGCCTCAGGTGCCGGCGCCGGTGCCGGGGCGGCCGCCGGGGCGGGCGCCGGGGCGGGTGCGGGAGCCGGGGCTTGTTTTCCACAGGCGGCGAGAACCGCCACCGCCAACGATGCAGCGAGAAGAGTTTTGTTCATTCGAATGACCTCACGGTTGGTATTAATGGATCGCGACGAGTCGATCAGCTCATGCTCGAATGCGGCCCATCGGAAAAGGTAGCCTTGCATCCGCGATGATCTCCCCAGCCATGCATTATACCCGAGGCGACCCGTTGCCTCGGGCAAGTGCACGCTAGAGCCCCAGTGGCACGACCGCCACGTTATGCGCGGCGCGATCCCAGCGGCGGTCGAACGCCGTCAGCAGGGGCTGCACATAGGGCACATGATGCAGCCAGAGCTCGCCGTGCACGGTCTGCGCCTCGCGCAACTGCAGGGCGTGGCAGTTATCGCCAATGATCACGCGATCGCCGCCCACCGCATCCTCCCGATCGGCGACGCGAATCTGCAGCGCATGGGGAAAATCCCGCTGCAGCAGCTTCAGTCGCGCGGCCTGAGATTCGATCCAGGCCGCATCGTCGACCAGCAGCCGCACGGTGGCGCTGCGATCCGCGCGCAGCATCGTGCGCAGGACGTCGACGGTTGCGCGAGCCGAAAGTGCGAAGACCGACAGATCGGCGGCCGCACAACGCACGGTCTTGCGGGCCGAGCCCAGGACCGTCAGTACGCCGGACTCGAGTTCGGCGCGCGAACCGAGCGTTATCTTGACCGGCATGCCGGGCTCGGCAGGGGTTTGCTCCACGGGAGCTTCGGATTCAAGCATCGGTGGACCTCGCACGAATAAGATGCAACCAGCCGGCAAGATACCACTCGTACAGCAGGCCGCCTTGGCTTGCGACAACTCGCAGCGCCTCGTGGCCCGCGGAGCGGCGATGATCCGCCAACTGGCGAAGCGACACCGAGGGTTGGACGTCCAGAAGTTCGCCATTGATCGCGGCCCGGCGATTCGAGTAAAGCAGCCGCGTGCGCCGGTCGAGCGCGATGCCACGCCTGATCGCATTGGCCCGGAAGGCGCGCAGCGACAGGTGCCGCGCCGGCGGATCGAACACGACGCCCGGTTTGGGTTCCGACAGCGCACGCAGCAAGGTGGCCTCGGCGTCGCTGCGGGCCGGTCGGCGCCGCGCGAGGGCACGGAATGTTGCGTCGATCATCGGCGCCGGCACCCGCGCCGGAGTGCGCGTCGGCCGCAGGCCCGGGTCGCGGTAGTTGCCGCGTAATTGCGTCGACTCTTCCAGCCAGGCATGCCAGGGCGGGACGAGTTCCTGAAAACGCGGCGCGCGAAACCCGATCGAGCACGTGATGCACTCGCCGAGCGCTGCGCCCTCGTGCGCGACGCCGGGCGGCAGATAGAGCACGTCGCCGGGCTCGAGCACCCACTCCTGCGTGGGCGCGAACTCGGCGAGGATCTTCAGGGGCAGTCCGGGGACGAAAGCGAGGTTTCGCTGCCGGCCGATGCGCCAGCGCCGCCGCCCCTGTGCCTGGACGAGGAACACATCGTAGGAATCCACATGCGGGCCGACGCCGCCCCCGTCGGTGGCATAACTCACCATCAAGTCGTCCAGGCGCGCGTCGGGCACGAAACGGAATCGTGCCAGCAGCGCATGGGCGGCCGCATCGTGCTGATCGACGCCTTGCACCAGAAGCGTCCAGCGCTTGCGCGTCCGTGCCGGCAGGGCCTGCGCCCGGAACGGACCCTGCTGCAAACGCCAGCGGCCGTTGAAAGCGGTGACCAGACGCGACTCGACGTCGTCGCGTTGCGCAAGGGCGATCAGCCGCTCGCGCGACACCGGCACGGCAAAGTCCGGCAATACCTCTCGCAGCAGCACCGGCCGCTTCTGCCAGTAGCGCCGCATGAAATCGGCCACGGCAAGCTGCCCCAGGCGCACCAGCGGGTTGACCAGGCTCGAGCGCATAATCAGATGCAGATTATCGGCTCGGCCGCGCGGCGCATGAAATGAAGATCGAAGCGGGTTGTCTGGTCGGCCTCAACGTGCGCATGTTCGATGCGCAAGGCAATCTGCTCGAAGAGACCGACGCGCCCATCGTCTACCTGCACGGTGCCGGCGATATCTTTGCGCGCATCGAGTCCGCCCTCGCGAACCGGGAGGCCGGTTTCACGGCGAGCCTGCTGCTTGAACCGGAAGAGGCGTTCGGCGACTTCGATGCCGACCGCGTTCTTCTGGTCGAGGCGGACACGCTCGGCGGCGAGATCGTCACCGGTATGCGTTTCGAAGGCTTGCCGGGACGTCCTGACGGCCGCACGTACCTCGTCACTGACGTGGCGGAGGGCATGGCGGTCCTGGACGGCAACCACCCGCTTGCCGGGCTGACGCTGCGATTCGACGTCGAGGTCGTTTCGGTGCGGCCGGCGAGTGCCGATGAAATGGTGGCGGCCGATGCGCCCGAGGTGCCCGATTTCCTGCGCGTCGTCGCGCCACACGACCTGCATGACGGCGACGATTCGAACAGGCACTAATCGCGCGCCATCAGCTTCAGTTCGTACAGCAGCTGCAACGCGTCGCGCGGCGACAGCGTGTCGGGCTCGACCTCCAGCAGGCGTTCGCGCACTGCATCGTGCTCGATCACCGCGGGCTCGGGTGCCGCGATGCTGAAAAGATCCAGCTGCGGTCGTGTGCCCGCCGCGCGCTCCTCGAGCTGCACCAGCATGGCACGTGCACGGCGCACCACGGCCGGCGCGACGCCGGCCAGCTGCGCGACCGCCAGGCCGTAGCTCTGGCTGGCCGGTCCCTCGCGCACTTCGTGCAGGAACACGACCCGGCCGCGCACCTCGGCGGCGGCAACGTGCACGTTGGCGACCTCTGGCAGCGTCTCCGCGAGCTGCGTCAGCTCGAAGTAGTGAGTGGCGAAGAGCGTGTAGCAGCGATTCTTTTCCGCCAGTTCGCGCGCAATGGCGGCCGCGAGCGCAAGACCATCGAAGGTTGAGGTGCCGCGGCCGATCTCGTCCATCAGCACGAGCGACTGCTCGGTCGCATGGTTGAGGATCACCGCCGCCTCGGTCATCTCGACCATGAAGGTCGAGGCGCCGCGCGCCAGGTCGTCGGCGGCGCCGATGCGTGTCAGGATGCGATCGATCGGGCCGATGCGTGCGCTGGCCGCCGGGACGAAACTGCCGCACCACGCGAGCAGCAGCGTGAGCGCGATCGAGCGCATGTAGGTGGACTTGCCGCCCATGTTGGGACCGGTCACCACCAGCAGGCGCCGCGCGGGCGTCATCCGGCAGTCGTTCGGCACATAGGTTTCGAGCTCGCGTTCAACCACGGGGTGGCGCGCCCCGATGATCTCGAGGCCGGGCTCGGGCGACAGCGTCGGCCTGGCCCAACGCGCCTGCTCCGCATGCGCGGCCAGCGCCGCCAGCGCATCGATCGAGGCCACCGCGTCGGCAGCGCGCAGCAGGGCCGGCACGTGCGGCGCCAGTTGCGAAATCAGGGCCTCGAACAACTCCTTCTCGCGCGCGCGGGCACGCTCCTGCGCCGACAGCGCCCGGTCCTCGAAACTCTTCAGTTCCGGCGTGATGTAACGCTCGGCGTTCTTCATCGTCTGGCGCCGGCGGTAGTCGTCCGGCACCTTGTCGGTCTGCCCGTGCGTCACTTCGATGTAGAAACCATGCACGCGGTTGTACTCGACGCGCAGGTTGGCGATGCCGGTGCGCGCGCGCTCGCGCACTTCGAGCTCGACCAGGAAACTTCCCGCGTTGTCACGCAAGGCGCGCAACTCGTCGAGTTCCGCGTCATATCCAGGAGCGATCACGTCACCGTCGCGCGGGGAGAGTGCCGGCTCGGGCAGGAGCGAGCGATCCAGCAATGCGCCGAGCTCGCCGGGCAGCGCCAGCGGCCGTTCAAGCTCAACCGCGAGAGGACACTCAAGCGAAGCCAGCACGCGCCGCAACGCCTCGAGGCGCGGCACCGCGTCGCGCAGCGCCGCCAGTTCGCGCGGACGGACGCTTCGCAGCGCGATCCTCGAGCTGATGCGGTCCAGATCGTTGACGTTGCGCAGCGCTTCGTGCACCTGCGCGTGGCGCGATGCGACGAGCAGGGACTCGATCACCGCGTGGCGCGCGGTCGCGGCCGCGGCGTCGCGCAACGGATGATGCAGCCAGTGGCGCAGGTGCCGGCTGCCCATGCCGGTGGCGCACCGGTCCAGCGTCGAGAACAACGTCAATCCGTCGTCGCCGCGCAGCGTCTCGGTCAGTTCGAGGTTGCGGCGCGTGACCGCATCAAGCACGACGAATTCGGATTCACGCTCGACGCGCAATGTGGTCACATGCGCGAGGCGCTCAGTTTGCGTCTGCTGTGCGTAGGTCAGCAGCGCGCTGCATGCGGCGAGCAGCGCGGGCTGGTCTTCGACGCCGAAAGCCTGCAGCGTTGCGACACCGAGGAGCTCGCGAAGTTGCTGCGCACCGCGCGTGGCGTCGAAGTGCCAGTCGGGAACGCTCTGCACCGCGACGCCGTTCGCCGGCAGTGAGGCGCGTGAACCTTCGGCCAGCAGGATCTCCGAGGGCGCAATGCGCGCCAGTTCCGATGCCAGCGACGCGGAACTCGTCTGCGTTGCGCGAAGGTCGCCGCTCGCCAGCACCAGCCAGGCGATGCCGACCTCGCGCCCCCTGAAGGCGAGCGCCGCGAGCGCCGCGTCGGCTTTGCTGTTCAGCAACCCGGAGTCGGTGATCGTGCCGGGTGTGACGACGCGCAGCACCTTGCGTTCCACCGGCCCCTTACTGGTGGCGGGATCGCCGATCTGTTCGCAGATTGCGACCGACTCGCCCAGCTTGACCAGCCGCGCCAGGTACTGTTCGAGCGACACCGCCGGCACGCCTGCCATCGGGATCGGCGCGCCCGCGGAAGTACCGCGCTTGGTGAGCGTGATGTTGAGCAGGCGCGCACCACGCTCGGCGTCCTCGTAGAAGAGTTCGTAGAAGTCGCCCATCCGGTAGAACAGCAGCGCGCGTGGATGCTGCGCCTTGATGCGCAGGTACTGCTGCATCATCGGCGTATGTTGACCGGTTCTGGGCTCGGCTAGATCGTCGTCGCGGCTGATATGAGTCCCCTTATGCGCCTGATTCTGCCAAATTTCCCTCTGAAAAACCGGGCAATGGTTCAGACAAGCTGCAGAACGTGCCGGAGGTGTCCGCGTACGTGCGCTCGCGGATCGATCGCCGGCCGCGACGCACGGGCCTGTGGCTGTTGAGCGGTTCGCAGGAGTCGCCACTGATGCGGGGCGTGACGGAATCCATGGCGGGCCGCGCGGCGGTGCTTCAACTGCTCCCGCTTTCGCGGCGTGAGACGCCGAAGGTGAGCCTGTTGCGCGGCGGCTATCCCGAGGTGCTGGCGCGTCCGGGTGCGGCGCGGCTATGGTTCAGTTCGTATTTGCAGACCTATCTGGAACGCGATGTCCGCGCCGTGACGGCGGCGAAGGATCTTGCGCCGTTCCGCCGGTTCCTCGCCCTGCTGGCCAGCCGGCACGGGCAGGCGTTGAACAAGACCGATCTGGCCGCGCCGCTGGGTGTGAGTGTGCCGACCACTGCCCAGTGGCTCGGTGCGCTGGAGATGACCGCGCAAGTCCTGATCGTGCCGCCGTTCTACCAGAACCTCTGCAAACGTCTGATCAAGTCGCCCAAGATTTACATCGCCGATGCCGGCCTCGCGTGCCATTTGCTGGGCATTGATACGGCGGGAGAACTCGCCCGCTCGCCGTTTCGCGGCGCGTTGTTCGGAGTCTTCATCGCGGCGGAGATTGCCAAGGCCCAGGTGAACGCGGGCGGCCGGCGCGACATCTACCATTTTCGCGATCAGCAGGGTCTGGAAGTCGACTTCCTCATGCCCGGACGCGCCGGTGTGGTGGCGCTGGTGGAATGCATGGCCGGGCGCACGGTGACGCCCGCCATGGCCGTGCCGATGCAACGGCTGGCCGAGGCGCTGAAGCGAAGACGCGCAAAGGCTTCCGGCACGAAGATGTTCCTAGTCCATCAATCACTGCAGGCGGGAACACCGACGCCGGCGGTCGCTCCCGGTGTGCGGGCACTGCCGTGGCAGGAGTTTCTCGAAGCGCTGTGACGACCGAGCAAACCAATGCGAGCGGCTGGCCGTCGTCGAATGTTCGCGCGATGCGACGGCGCGCGCTTGGCCAGCGATTGGATGTCTCGTTCGAGTCCCAGGGAGTGCAGGCCGCCCTGCTGGCCGACCAGCAGTCCGAAATGCGGGCAACCGGTCCTGGCCACGCCATGCGACAGCCGCCGGCCCCGCGCCATGACCGATAACAGATTCTCGGGACGGCCGAACAGCACGAGGTCCAACCCGGTGTTGGGCGAAACCCCTGCCGGCTCTGCACCGAGGCGCCGAAGGAGTGCCGGAATCGGCAGAGAAGTTCCGATCCTGAGTGCCGCGTGTTCGCGTCCTTGCCTCGCTGGTCCAGAGCCCGGGAAGGCGACCGACCGCGTAGTTGACGCCGGGCAGCTTGTTCAAGCCGGGTTGTCTCAGACTGACGCGCAAGTGGATATGTCTGAGCCCAGAAGCAGGTTATGCATTTTGGGGGCTGCTCATCGCGGCTTTGATCTGAACTCGACAACGTGGTCACGAACGGCAGATATCGGTGGGCAAGAATGAAACTGCGCAACTGAGGGCAGCGAAGGCCACGACTACTGCTAAGTCAAAACTGCAATCTGGAGGCAAGATGAAGTCGTATACGACGCGAATTCTGATGCCGATATTTATGGTCGCGGCGTTGGGCGCCGGGGTCGCGCACGGCAAGGAATGCAAGGGAGTCAGCTTTCCTGACCAGGCCCAGGTCGAGGGCAGCAATCTGACGCTCAACGGTCTTGGCTTGCGCCAAGCGACGGCATTCAAGGTGAACGTCTATGTAGCCGCGTTGTATGTCGCCAAGTCCTCGAGCGACCCGAACGCGCTGCTGAAATCGGATGACCCTATCGAACTCGTCCTGCAGTTCGTACGCAATGTCGGCGCCGATGACCTCCGGAAGGCGTGGAGTGAAGGGTTCGAAAAGAATGCCAAGGACCAGCTGCCTGCGCTGAAGGAGCGCATCGCCATGCTCAACAGCTGGATGTCCGATGTCAAATCCGGCGAGCGGCTGACGTTCATTCACAAGCCCGGGGCGGGTCTCCAAGTGGATGTGAAGGGGGCGGTGAAGGGCGTCATCAAGGGCGACGACTTCGCCCAAGCGTTCCTCTCGATCTGGCTCGGTGCCGATCCGCCGAATCCCGAAGTCAAATCTGGGATGCTCGGCGGCGCCTGCGGGTAGCCACCGTCGCGCGGCCCCACTTTGGCGTTCGCGACCGGCGTGCCGCGCCGAAACGGTTTCCGACCTGCTTCCGCGCCGGGCGGGGCCTGCACCCGTTGGAAAGGGGCGCGACTAATTCCACCCAAGGCGTCCGGTTGAACTGGATCAAGTGCCGCGCGTCGCGATGGCGGAGCCATCGTCGATTTGCCAACCAGGATTCGCAGGCGGTTCTGTGAGACGCCTTCGCCATTCATTGCCGGTGGTATTCGTTTCGCTCGGAATGCTCGGCGGCCGCGCGACGCGACCCGTCGATCCGCCGATCGAGGAGGTTGATGCGCCATCTGTTTCGCGGAAGTTCAGCGTGATATGGGAGCGCGCGAGCGTCTTTTGATAGCTGAGGGCAAAGCGCTCATAGGCACTACCTTTGTAGGCCATCGCGATAGCAATGGTCGATGGCGGCGCTGGCATGAAATGCGCCAATGCGAGCGAGACAATGCCGACGATGCAGAGAATTGCAGCCAATGCTCTGAGCAGATGCCAACGATTAAAGCCCAGCATGAATGTTCCCTGGTCTGCGCCCCGACGGTATTAGCGCTGTCTCTTAGAAGAAGGATTTCGGGACATTCCGATGGCAACTGCGCGTCGAGGGTGCCACGGTATCCTGCATGCACTGCCCACCGAGAACACCGCTTGCCTTTGTCTTACCCCGAGCGCAACCGTCGCAACGCGCTTGGATTCGATCCGGCATGAATTTGTCGCGGCGTTGTTGGCAATGAAGACTTGATCCGCGCAATATTCTTCTGCCGACTCATCGTGTAGCTTGCTCACGCGCCGGCAAACGGAGCACTGGCGTGATCGAGCGTCCGCTATGTGGCTCGATGTTGTAGGACCGCTTACGGCCAGGTCCTGTCATTCACGCGCACGTAACGCGACGTTCGGAATGACTGCTCATCGAAGTGGAGCAGACGTAACTCAACGTCACGTGCGCAGAGACGAGATCTCTAAAGCAGACCATCGAAGAATGGCGATACCGCCCGGGACAGAAAGCTGCTCGAGCGTCGGCTGGTCAAGAGATCGAAGTGGCGCCGACCTTGAGGAGTCGTTCGGCTTGGCGCAAAGCAGTCGTGCAGGCCATTTCTGTTAGCGGGCCGCTCAACCATGTCTGCGAATGGCGCATAGGCCAAGTTGCCTCGGTTGCCCTCAGCGAATGGGTGCGCAATCGCAGGGGTAGCTGCGTCAGTCAGCTTGCCTTCAGCCGCTTCACATCTTGGCCATGGGCGCGGCATGTGGAACCAGACCCGTGCCCTCTTGTTCCCCCACATCCACGAAGTCATCCAGCCTCACCGGCCGCTTTGCGACGCCAAGATGCGGATCTTCGACTTCTCCACCGACGCGCCCCATGCCGCCGATCATCCCCGGCATCTTTATGCCGATCCGCGACAGCACAGCCCGTGCGGCCACAAATTCGGCCACTCGCCTGTCTGCGAAAGCCAGGTGCGGCACGAACCACCGCTCGAGAAACGATATAGGAACGGTTGAGGACAGGAACCCTGTACCGGAGCTCACCGAATAGCGCAACAGTGCCAGGCCTCGATGGAGTTCTTCATGCTGCGCGGCGTGGCTCTCAAGCTCCGGATAACCGGCCTCGCGCATTTGTGCTTTTTCGCTGGTGAAGTGCGACTTCGCTTCGACCGACAAAATGGTGCAGGCCATCTCGATGCGGGCCTTATCGCCCGAGCCAATGGCGATGAGCAGGCCGTTCAGTTTCTGCAACAGGGCGTGATGTTCGTTGTCCAGGCTCTCACTTTCAAGGGAGAGCTTCTCCATCCAAGGTAGGGTGAAGGCGGAGTTGGTGGTCTGGCGTTGCAGCTGGTCGCGCGTCGAGGATACGGAGTTGGGGAACATTGTGTGCCTTTTCTCGTTCTAGTAACCCGTTGGGCGGCTCCGTTCTAACACTGGCTGGTCACTGCGGTTGTTCGCGACGGCGTGATGCACTTGCCATCTTCACCCGCCAGGCCCCGCAAGCGGTTCTCGACTGGTGCGCGAGCGGTCGCCACACCGGCCTCCTCTCATCCGCGCGCCTTCAATGCGCGCCGCCCTCGACGCGATGCGCGGTCGCGGAGTTCATCTGATGATGCTTGTCCAGCGCGTGCGCGCTCATCGCGATCGTCGCGTGCGCGACCCGCGCCGATGTGTGCGTGCTGACGTGCTGCGCGGACTTGTTCGGCGCGGCCGAGGCCCCGGTGACCTGCGTCGGATCGAGGCTCGGATCGAAGCCCTCGTACGCGTGCACGACGCCGACCATGAACAGACACAGCGATGCGGCAGCCCAACGGCCAGCAGGAATTGAAGCGCTCTTCATGGCGGTCTCCTTCTTAATGAAACGAAGTTGAGCAGGAGCTAACGTTAGAGAAGAAACATGGATTTCGACTTCAGCGCGGCGAGATTCACGTAGGTTGCCGCCGAAATGCCCTCGCAGCCGCAAAGCAGCATGTCAGCCAAAGAGGCTCGACGGGGCTGCCTCCGTAACGTCCAGGCATGGAGCCTCCGTTCTTCTGTTTGCTTCAAGGAGGCAGTTCACTGACCGCAGACGAATGATCGTCCCGCTGAACGGAATGCGCCCCACGCTGCAATATGGGAGAAAGCCCACGTTCGCGCGTGGGAGCGGCAGGTCTAGACGGCGAGTTGCGTTTCAGACGCGGCGAGTATGTGGTCAATCGCCTCGTGTCGCGTGTGCGTGCCGAGCTTGGCGTACAGCTGCTTGATGTGATACTCGACAGTATTGGACGCAATGTGCATCCGCTCGGCAATCCGTTCGTGGTTCAGCCCCTGCGCCAGAAGAAGAAGCACCTCGCCCTGCTGTACCGAGAGGCCGAACTGCCACATCGCTTCGACCAGTCGTACGAGCAGATGGTCAACGCGCTCGATCAACACGCCCAGAGGCCCTCCCGACTCGAAGAAGACCCGCGGCCGAAACAGGCCCCACGGATTGATCAAGGCAGCGGCCCGCGATCGATCGCGTGTATCGCGCGCCGCTTGAAGCGCCCGTTCGGCCAGTAGACGGCGAATAAGGCTGCGGCCAGCGTGTTCGAGCTCATCGGGGACCGTCTTCCGGTTGATCGCGCAACCCGCGGCCTGCGCAAGCAGCGCGTATCCGTTGACGGATGCCTTGACGACCCGTCCATCCGGCTCGCAAAGCAGCAGTGCGTCCTCTCCGCTGCCTCGGTACATTGCTGCGCTGGTGTCGACAAGCGCCGCGCCTTTGTTGAGCGAAACGTATCGACCGGCCGCCTTGACCGCAATGCGTTCCTCGCTGGTGAACGCCGCGCTCGCGGACGGGCGATACACGATTAACGTAGCAACTGGCGAGCCGTCCCTGACGATCGCGCAGCACAGGCGCTGCAACGGCGCGCCGGACGGAGCGGCCATGCCGCACAGGTGTCGATGCGGGCAGAATGGTTCGGGGCCTTCGATGCTGTCGATCCGTCCATTGGGAGCGAGGTCGGCGCAAATCTTGACTACCGGCCGCGGACGAACCTCTGCGCCGACTCGTACAGGTGGCCGAAGCCCGAGGGTGGCAGCGTGCAGCGGAGAAAACCACGCACTCGGCGCCTGTGGCGACGGCAGGTTATGCGCATAGAGATTCGAAATCTCCCCTTGCGCATCGAACCAGAGAACCACAGCCGCGTCGCCGTGCGCCTCCCGGCAAAGCACGCGCATCAGCGCCGGAACAATCCCCTCCAAACGGAGCCCCAGGGTACACAACCGCCGAATAAGCGCAGGCTCGGCTGAATGCTTCGATGACCACATGTGATTCAGGCTACCTGAAATCAGTAGAGAGAACGCTCGCACATTCTGAGGTTTGCTGGTTGAGACGAGTCAAGAACAAATACCAATCAGGGACGCGCCTACGGCTCCGACATGTGTCCGCTGCCGGGCCCATTGCAGGTAGAAGCCAGCTCGCGTTTCTCGTCGCACCGTGAAACAGCTCAAAGCAATCGGCGTCGGCAGCCTTTTCCATCACCCAGATATCGAGGATGTCAAGGACAAACGGAAGATTCGTTTCAGCACCGAGCGCCATGTGGGGAATGCATTCAAGACGCTTCGATTCGAAGTGAACTACGCGCAGTGACGGTGTTCATTCAATCTTCGCGTTCTTCGCGATCTGCCGCAGGTGGCCGGAGTGTGAGTTCGCGACCAAGATCGCAAACTGTTTCTTGCGGCACGTTGGGGATTTTGAAAGGGCCGCTTTCAGCGTACATGGCGAACCGCGGCTGTCGGCCATGAACCGACACTCACGCGCTCGTAACCCGACATTGGGAATGGCCGCTTCAAAGGTGGAGCAGACGTCGCGCGATGGCGTGCACAAAGTCACGAAATCTCGATACCCGTCGTTCGCAGATTCTTGATGCCGCCGGGCACGAAGTGCAGTGCCAGTGACTGTTCCTTGTGGGATCGAACTGGCGCAGTCGACCCCTATGCATAGTTGTCAACTATGCATAGGGGTGGTGAACCGCCTATGAAGTCGCCGCACGCATCGCCCGGCTGCGGCGTGTGCTCGCTCCGCCGGGGGAGGGAGCCTTCCTGCGCTCGCCCAGACCCCGCCGCAGCGTGGTCGTCGCGATCGAGCCCGACGACCACGCGGGCGACTCCACTTCCCGAACGCGCCGCAATTGCGTAACGTGCCGGTTCCTCACGCCACTTCGGCAGGCCCGGTCATGTCACGCAACGCAGACCCCGACTTCTGGCATCGCGCCCGCCAACACCTCGTCCGCTACGGCGGCAGCTTCGAGCCGCTGATCATCGAGCGCGCCGAGGGGCGCTTCGTCTACGATGCCGACGGTCGCGCCATCCTCGACTTCACCTCGGGCCAGATGAGCGCGGTGCTCGGCCATTGCCACCCGGAGATCGTCGCCGTCGTCAGCGAGTACATCGGCAAGCTCGACCACCTCTTCAGCGGCATGTTGTCGCGGCCGGTGGTCGATCTGGCGACCCGCCTGGCGAGCCTGATGCCGGCTGGCCTGCAGCGCTGCCTGCTGCTGAGCACCGGCGCCGAATCCAACGAGGCAGCGCTGCGCATGGCCAAGCTTGTCACTGGCAAGCACGAGGTGGTGGGCTTCACGCAGTCGTGGCACGGCATGACCGGCGGCGCCGCGGCGGCGACCTACAGCGCCGGTCGACGTGGCTACGGCCCCGCGGCGCCGGGCTCGTTCGCGATTCCGGCGCCCAACGCCTATCGGCCGCGCTTCACGCGCAACGGCGAACTCGATTGGCAAGCCGAGCTCGACGACGGGTTCGAACAGATCGACCGCCTGTCCACTGGCAGCCTGGCGGCGTTCATCGCCGAGCCGATCCTCAGCAGCGGCGGCATCATCGAGCTGCCGCTCGGCTACCTCGCCGCGCTCAAGCGCAAGTGCGACGAGCGCGGCATGCTGCTGATCCTCGACGAGGCGCAGACCGGCGTCGGCCGCACCGGCACGATGTTCGCCTGCCAGCGCGACGGCGTGACGCCCGACATCATCACGCTGTCGAAAACGCTCGGCGCCGGCCTGCCGCTGGCGGCGATGGTGACGACCGCGGCGATCGAAGATGAGGCGCATGCCAGAGGCTTCCTCTTCTACACCACGCATGTCTCCGACCCGTTGCCGGCTGCGGTGGGACTGAAGGTGCTGGAGGTGGTCGAGCGTGAGCGCCTGACGGAGCGCGCCCGCGTCGCCGGCGCACGGCTGTTGGACGGCCTGCGCCGGCTTCAGGCGCGGCATGACTGCATCGGCGACGTGCGCGGACGCGGCCTGATGCTCGGCGTCGAGGTGGTCAAGGACCGGCGCACGAAGGAGCCCGCGTTCGAGCTCGGCGAAGCGGTGATGCAGGAATGCATGAAGCTCGGCCTGAGCATGAACATCGTCAAGCTGCCGTTCCTGGGCGGCGTGTTCCGCATCGCGCCACCGTTGAACGTGACCGACCAAGAGATCGATCTCGGGCTCGAACTGCTCGACGCGGCGATCACACGCGTGCGACGACAGCCGACGAGTACAGCCGCCCGCTGATCGCTCGACGCGGCAGGTCGGTTCGCCTTCGCAGCTGATCAAGCAACACCGCTGCACACCTGCGTTGCTGTTCTGAGAGTCAAGGCGTATCGAGCAGGATGAGTCGATCGGGCTTCAACGGAGCATTGATCGGGCCTGGAACTGTTCACCAGAGCGGACCGAGATGGTCCTCACACTTTCATACTTTCGGCCATCAACGGTCACTCACTCGCTGGGAAAGCGACATTCCGAATGACAGGTAGCAGGGTTGAGCAGTCAGAGCCGAACGTCACGCATGCGCTGACGAAGTCCCGCAAGCGGCCCTTCAAAGAATCGAAGCATAACTCGGAGCGGAGAGCTGCTCGAGCGTCAGCTCGTCAGGACGTGGAACAGGCGAAAGCGACCCGCTGCTGCCTGTCGAGTCGCACAAGACCGGACACTCATGCAGAAAGTTCTCTCCACGCCGGCGCTCGGCGACCTGCATCGCTCGCTACGGAATTCTGTGTAGAGAAGCTTCTGCGGGATCGAGGCAGCGCGGTGTCTCGTTACACTCGATTTCTGCGTGTACTCGCCGCGCGGATGCACCCTCACCTTCATCCAATCCCAACTGAACGAGCCAGATGACCATATCCCCAATCGAGACCGATTACCTTGTGATCGGCGCAGGCGCTATCGGCATGGCGTTTGTCGATACGCTGCTGACCGACACCGACGCCCAGATCGTGATGGTCGACCGCCACCACCGCCCTGGTGGGCACTGGAACGACGTTTACCCCTTCGTGCGCTTGCATCAACCCGCTGCCTACTATGGTGTGAACTCGCGCGAGCTTGCGCAGGGTACCAAGGACTCGGTGGGCTTGAACGAAGGGATGTACAACCTGGCCGGCGGTGCCGAGGTGCTGGCCTACTTCGACCAGGTGATGCAGCAGCGCTTCCTGCCCTCAGGCCGGGTGCGCTTCCTCCCGAAGAGCCAGGTGATCGGCTCCTACGAGGTCGAGTCCCTGCTCACCGGCCGCCGCCAGCCTGTGCAGGTACGCAAGAAGGTCGTGGATGCCACCTACTCCGGCACGCAAGTGCCTTCGACAACGCCACCCCGGTACTCCGTGGCACCAGATGTTCGCTGCGTTCCCTTGAACGACCTCGTCAAGCTCACCCAGCCGCAGGCCGGCTACGTGGTGGTCGGGTCGGGCAAGACCGGCATCGATGCCTGCCTGTGGCTGCTCGAGCAGGGTGTGGACCCCGACGACATCCGCTGGATCATGCCGCGCGACGCCTGGTTGCTTGACCGCGCCAACCTCCAGCCCGGCGACGAGTTCTTCATGAACACCTGTGGCATCTTCGTCAGGCAGCTCGAGGCGGTTGCGGCGGCCGAGGACGTGCCGGATCTCCTGCACCGGCTCGAGGCCGCTGGCGAATGGGTGCGCATCGACACCCGCGTGCAACCCACCGTGTACCACGGTGCCACCGTCAGTCAGGCCGAACTGGCCGAGTTGCGGCGCATCCAAGGCATCGTGAGGCTCGGCCATGTGATCTCCATCGAGCCCAGCCAGATCAATCTCGACCAAGCTGGCCGAGTTGCGGCGCATCCAAGGCATCGTGAGGCTCGGCCATGTGATCTCCATCGAGCCCAGCCAGATCAATCTCGACCAAGGCAACATTCCGTTGCCCGCCAACACGCTGGTGGTGGACTGCAGCGCCGCCGGCATCCCGAGCCCGCCCGCCGCGCCCGTCTGGGCCGGCGACCGCATCACCCCGCAGTGGTTGCGATCCTTCGGCACCACCTTCAGTGCAGCCTTCATCGCCCATGTCGAGGCCGCGTTCGAGGACGAGGCGGAGAAGAACGCGCTGTGCTCGCCGATCGTGCCTCCCACACTTGCCACCGACTGGCTGCGCATGCTCGCCGTGAGCATGAAGAACCGACAGTGCTGGTCCAGGCACCCGGACTTGGAGCAGTGGCTCGCCACATCGCGCCTGAATTCCCTGTTCCACGCGATGGGTCGCGTCAAACCAGAAGACACCGACAAGATCGCGTTGATGCAGCGGTATCGGCAGGCGATCAAGCCGGCGATGACACGCTTGCCCCAACTGATGGCCACCTTGGCCTGAGCAAAGGCGCACGGACATGAGCGAACCTGTCCTGCAGACGCTGGAAGTCAATGGCCTGCGCATGCAGGTCGCGACGCAGGGTGGAGGTCCGCTGGTGCTGCTGTGCCATGGATTTCCTGAGCTGTGGATCTCGTGGCGCGCGCAGCTCGCAGCGCTGGCCACTGCCGGTTATCGAGCGGTTGCACCCGACATGCGCGGCTTCGGCGGCACCACGGCGCCCGACGACGCCACCGCGTACAGCCTGCTGCACATTGTCGGTGACATGGTCGAGTTGGTGGGCGCACTGAAGGAGACGCAGGCCGTGATCGTTGGCCACGACTGGGGCGCGCCGGTGGCCTGGAATGCGGCGCTGCTGCGGCCCGATGTCTTTCGTGTAGTGGTCGGCATGAGCGTTCCGTTCTCGCCACCCGGGCGCGTCGAGATGCTCTCCGCGCTGAGGCAGGCCGGCATCCAGACCTTCTACATGCAGTATTTCCAGACGCCGGGCGTGGCCGAGGCCGAACTGGAGCGCGACGTCACCGCCTCGATTCGCCGCATCCACTTCAGCGGTTCAGGCGAAGGGCAGACCCTGCTCCAGAGGCCGACCTTCGGTGTCCTCGAGCCGGGCAATGGCTTCCTGGATCATCTGGTCGAGCCGCAGAACGCACCAGAGTGGTGGAGTGAAGCCGACATCGCGCACTACAGCACTGAGTTCTCGCGCACGGGATTTCGCGGTGGACTAAATTGGTATCGCAATATCAAGCGCTCGTGGGAAGTGCTGGCACCGTGGCGAGGCCAGGTCATCCACCAGCCGTCGATGTTCATCGCCGGGTCTCGCGATGACGTGCTGAAATTCCCCAGCTCGAAGCCTCAGATCGAGAACTTCGGCAAGACCCTGCCCGGCCTGCGTGGTAGCCACATCCTGGAAGGCGCTGGGCATTGGATCCAGCGCGAGCGCGCGCGGCACGTCAACTCATTTCTGATCGATTTTCTCAAGAGCCTATAGGGCCTGCCGCGCTATGGGTCGATTCGGTGCCGAGCCGACGGGGCGATGTGCGTACCGCCCTCACCGTCGTTCATGCGCAAGCGCGTCTGCTTCAGTGGCCGACTGGGGCTCGCGCTGATGAACGTCCGGGTCCAGCCGTGCAGCGATACGGCAGCTTCTGGCCGGTTATGCGAGTTCGCGACCAAACCCGTAAGTCGTCGCTTGCGGCGAGAGCCTGTTTTCCACAACGCGCCTTCTGAAAACGTGCGGAAGCGCAGCTATTTATCTTTCAGCGCTCATCGGCGCCGCGAACGACTGGTGTGCGCTGTGTTGCAGCCGGTGATGACATGAATAGAGCGGGGCTGTGGCCGGCAGCAGCCGGCCATGAGCAGGCAGTCATACGCTCGTGACCCGACATTCGGAATGACCCGTCACAAAGTGGACCAGACGTAGCTCAACGTCGCGCACGCGGCGACAGAATTTTGAAAGCCGACTGTCGAGGATTTCCGACGGCGGTAGGCACGAAGAACTGATCGAGTGCCCGCTTGGTTGCAGGATCGAACCGGCGCAGTCGACCCAGTCTCGACACTGGCACAGCGAACTACGCAACCACAAAGCGGACTTTGGCGGAGGCGGGAGCCGGCGACGGCTGTCTGATCGGATCACCACTCACTTCGCTTCCAACGCGCGATGGCTGACGCGCCTTTCCGGCTTCAGCGCAGCTGCCAGTCGTCGAGGATTTTGCGAACTTGATCTGCAACGTCTCGGCGGGCCTCGTGCCTGTCGTGACCAGCGGCGAGGAGGCTGTCATAGGGGCTCTCTGCGTGGCGCACGTGCGCTACGACCGCAAGGCGAACCGCCTCTTCGTCCAGATTCTTTGCGGCGGCCGCACGCCCGATCCGCCCGCTGTGCTTGAGGCACGCGTGTTCCGCGACCGCCTGCTCTGTACCTGCCGGGCAGCCGGGAAACACCTCGCGCACGCGTTGCGCAAATCGCTCGACGTACTCGCGATCGAGAGCCTCGCGCCGTTGAGCCTCGCGCTCTTGGTGGCGTGCCCGCGCATCCCCGTCGGCCAAGCACTCGCCTTCAGCTCGCGCGAGTCCCGCTTCCTCGACAAGCAAGCCCTGTCGTTCGTATCGTCGTCGCACACGGCTCCACTTGAGCACTACGGCAGACAGGGTGGAGTACTTTCGTGCGCGACGCGTCAGGGCAACGTCTCCAGGCGGCAGGAAGACGAGGTGCTCCATGTCGGCGCAGGTCAGGCACAGGGCGCCACGTTCCCCAGCGAGCATGATCCACGCGTTGCATCCCAGCTTCTGCCCGCACTCATCGCACGTGGACTCACTGTGGGAGATGAATACTTTCAGATCCTGCCTGTCGTTCATCAGCGCACCGGAAGAGGGGTTGATCTCAGTCGCGGGCGGGCGCGCTCACCGGTGGCACCAGCATCAGCGCGCCGAGTGCCGCCTTCTGCTCAGCGTTTGCCACCCTGCTCGCGGCACGCCAGTGATGCGCTCGGTCATGCTCGTCAAAATCCAGGATCGTCTGCTCGACGTTCCGCGCGAACTCCGCTGCCGAAGTGGTCTCGGCCAGACAGCGGAAGTACGCGGGCAACGCCGTGCACCAGTCCACGGCGACCTCGCGTGAACTGCCCTCGTCGGCGAAGAAGATCACGTCGTCATGCGCCTCGTCGATGTGTCGCAGCACACCGAAGAGCAGCTCGAATGCTTCGCGCACCATAGGAGGCGGCCCCGCGTGCGCATCGCCAACGCACCGGGCCAGAAGCCGATCAAATTCGGCGATGAATGCATCCGTCCCCCTGGACTGGACCGTGCAGTTCTCGCTGTTGACGGCAAAGCTCTCGTAGAACCCGCCGCTCATTGCGGCCGCATGAAACTTTCTCGCCTTGTCGAGCAAGGATTGCTCGACCGTCGAGCCGTCCGCATTGGCTTCGATCTTTACCAGATCACCGAGCAGTGCGCTCAGCTTCGTGCTCGGCAGCAATTCAACAGCGCGCTGGGCGATTATGAGAAGGTGGCCGCGGCTGAGCGCGCGCAGCTCGTGACGCAGCCTCTCCATATCGGCGGCCTGGCGGGTCACTCCGGGGTCTCCTTGGTGATGGGCGCATGGAAAGGTTCCTTCCCCGGCCAGACGAAGTGCAAGGCGTAAGCCTGCTCGAGCATTGCGTCGCCTGACGTGGTGAAGCGCAGCCGCCGACGGGGCCCTTTGCCATGGCGCATGTAGACGGTCGCCGAGGCCGTGAGGTTCACGTCGTGGGCGTGCAGGCGCAGGATGCGCAGCAGTCGCGACAGACGCGGCAGGCTACCGCGGATGACTTTTTCCAGATAGGGTACGCGCCCGCGGCGCCAGTCTTCGAGTCCGTCGGCCGTCAGCAGCCCCTTGCCCATGAGGACGTCCACCGGTGCCACGACCTGGCCGCGCTCGAGCAAGGCGCTCACCACGCGCACGACCTTCGGGTACAGTGGGTCGGTGCGGTACTTTCCGATACTCGTCGTGGCACGCCGATCGGCCTCCAATGGCATCATGCCCTGCCGGCCTCGCCTGAGTGTTCCGGCGTCGAAGGCGAGCACCGCCGCGGCCTGCAATCATCAGCGCGACATTGGCTCAGCATCGCACTGGTAGTAGGCAGCACGGTGTCGATGGCGTCAGCATTTGGATTCACCTGCTTGCGCAGCTTTTCGCGTAGGTCGGTGCGGGGTTGCGGCGCCATCAAGGTCCGGCTCCCTCATTCCAAATATGACTTCGGCAATAGGCTGCGCCTCCTCGAACTCGGCCGCAGTCAACGATAAGCCTACTTCGACTAGATTGTCATCGCTTCTCGCAATCTCGAACGCTAACCGGGTTGGACTGAACTCAACCAATTTCAGCGAGAAATGCCCTACGTAGGCCTCATCATCGGCCTCGACGTAGCACTTGCCACCATCGGAAAATTCGAACTGACGTTGAAGCAATCAGTACGGGCCGGCTGGGTCTCGATGGTTCGTCTCTTGCTCTTCGCCATCCCCGCATTCGAGGAGAAGCTGGTAGTAATCACCGCTTACGCTGCCGACCACGGTCTTGGCCTGAAAACGCATGGTCGTGGAATGTGCGTTCAATGTTCGAGTTAAAGGCGCTGCCGGAGGAAGTCCCGTGCGACGAGGGTTAGGTTCCCGCAGGGCGAACGACTACAAGAGCTTCAATTCAAGGGCTTTGCCACACGCTTCCGCGTACTTACGAAGTGTGGCCAATGACGGCGAGTGCTTGCCCGTTGCTAAAGATCTTTCGAGACGGGCGATTGCCGGCGGCTGGGTTCCCATGCGCTCGGCAACTTGCGCCTGGGTTAGCCCGGCATCGTGCCGGGCTTTCAGCAACACGTCCAGAAGTGCGCCCTCTTCGCGCTCAATGCGTTCGACCTCTTTTCGAACGCCAGCACGCCGCATGAGCTTGGCAACGACTTGATCATGGGTTCGCATGTTTGATTTCCTTCATACGCTTTCGCGCAATTTCTATCTCCCGCAACGGTGTCTTCTGTGTCTTCTTGACGAATGAGTGCAGCATCATGATGCGGCGGCCGATCAGCGCGCAGAAGAATACGCGGGCGATTCCTTCAGCACCTTTCAGGCGTAGCTCGAACAGGCCTTCACCGAACGACTCCGTGTGCGGAGGTCCAAGATTCGCTCCTATGGCAGCCATCCGCCGCGTAAGGACCACGTACCGAGCGGCCAGCGTATCGGGCAGAGCCAGGATCTGCTCTTCGACTTCTTCGCTGTAGTACTCGATCTCGTAATCCACAGGCCGATGGTAACAAATATGTTATGCCGCCACAAGGGGTGACGGAGCTGGTGCATTAGAGCTGGCCTCGGAAATCTGAACAGCCGAATGAATGGAAACTCTGCTTCATGTGACGGCCGGTATGCCCGAGAAAGCAGAGTCGGAGATGAACGAAAGACCGCGTCGCAGCCACAGTGCGACGTTTAAGGCGAAGGTGACGATGGCGGCGGTGCGCGGCGACAAGACTCCGGCGGAGCCGGAGCTGGCCAAGCAGTTTGATGACCACCCGAGCCAGATCACGGAGTGGAAGAACCAGCTAGAGGCGCAATCGGCGCAGGTGCTCGGCAGCGATGCCAAAGCGTCCGAGCCACCGGTCGATGTGAAGGTGCTGCGCGCCAAGATTGGGCAGTTGTGTTTGCAATCTGCGTGTCAGCGGTCATCAGCGCCGCGAACGACCGGTGTGCGCTGCGTTGCAGCCGATGAGGACACGATTAGCGCAGGGCTGTGGCTGGCCGCAAGCGGCCATGAGCGGGCATTCACCCCCTCGTAACCCGACATTGGAAATGACCGGTCACGAAGTACAGCTGACACCGCGTGACGTGGTGCGCCCCGTAAAGCAATCCCCGAAGCCGACCTTCAGCGATCTGCAAACCTTCTGCAGCGAAAATCCTCTGCAACGTCAGCTCGTCAGGTCGCCGAACTGGCGGAACCGACCCACAGCGGCGCTACAAATCGCGCTATTCCTTGCGATAAAGCTGTCCTTCAACCGCGGGAATCCGGCGGACGGGAGTGCAAACGTGGACGCGGTACGACTGCCACCAGCCGCTGCATGAACTCCAGCAGAAATATCACCAGGTGCGTTGTGCCGTCGCGCCCTCCACGCCCAACGCACGATGTCGCGCGGGTTGAGCTTACGCAATCCCCGGTGCGCTCGACAGCGAATACTTCAATGGCGCTGCAACAGGTCACGCCCGTGGCGTCGGGGGAGTTCTCATGCTGAGATTGCTGCTCGTTTTCGTCATTGTGCTGAGTCTCGTTGCGACTAGCGGCTGCGCGATCAATCGCGCTAGCGCATCGGCCGACCCCTCGTTGCGCTGCGAAGCGATCAAGACGGTGCATGTCAGATTCCGCAACGGCGACGATCGCGGCACCCAGAACCTGATCATCGAGAAGTTCCTCGCCAGTGGCTTCGTCGTCAGCGCCGATCCAGCGTCCAACCCGCAAGCCGACGCGGTCGTCACCTACCACGACCAGTGGCTCTGGGACATCACCTGGTACATGGTCGAGCTGACAGTCACCGTGCGCGAGCCGATTACCGACTTCCCCCTCGCCAGCGGCCACTCGACCCATACGTCGCTCACCCGCAAGTCACCCAAGGAGATGGTGGACGAGGTGGTGGACAACCTTCTCAAGCAGTGCAGGTGAGCCCCATGCAAGTGCGAATCGCCCGCTTGGCCTGCGTCATCGGCCTCTCGATGCTCGTGGCTGCCTGTGCCACGCCGCCGACAACCGGCGCGATGCGGGCTTCTGTGCCGTCCGGGACCATCCCCACCGCCCCCGGCACCGTGACGGTGAAGGTCACCGGCGGCCAGCCGACCTCGGAACTCGAGGGCGCCAGCCTCGCCGATGCCGACCTGAAGGCCGCCACCGAGGCGACGCTTCTCCACGCGAATGCCTTCCAGCGGGTGAGCGATGATCTCGGCGCACGCTACGTCCTGTCGGCGACGATCGTGCGCGTGCCACATCCTTGGATCGGGCTCACGTTCACTTTCGAAGTCGACATTGGTTGGTCGCTGCTCGACCGCGCCCAGGACAAGGTGCTGTTGCGCAAGGGCATCACGACGAGCGGTACGGCGACGATGTCAGATGCCATCGGCGGGTCAACGCGTGGCCGGATGGCGCTCGAGGCGGCCGCACGCGCCAACCTCGAGCAGCTGCTGCGCGAACTGGCCAAGGTGTCATACTGAACGTCGCCTCCACTACGTCCAGACTCACCACCTCAAGAAGCAATTTCTTGACGCTTCACAGCTAGCTGGTCGAGACGCCGTGGATCCTGTGCGAGCCGGGATCGGGCACGCGCCCGGCGACGGACGCCCGGCCGTGGGTTGCTGCAGGCTTGATAGACGCCGCGTGAGGCTGACTGAGTGGCCAGGCTGCGGACGGTGGTGACCGACCGTTCATGGCCGGTAGTGTGAGTTCGCGAATCAGCCCGTAAGCCGTCGTAAGCGGCGAGCCTGATTTTCCAAAGTCTGCCTTCGAAGAGCGTGCAGAAGCGCGGCTACCTGCACGTTAGCGGTCATTGGTGCCGCGAACGACCGGTGTGCGCTGCGTTGCAGCCGGTGAAGACATGAATGGAGCAGAACTGTGGCCGGCAGCACGCGGCCATGAGCCGACATTCACGTGCCCGTAAGGCGACATTGGGAATGGCCGTTCACGAAGTGGAGCGGACGTCGCTCGACGGCGCGCACGAAATCACGAAATCTCCAAGCTGTCGTTCGCAGATCTTTGATACCGCCGGGCACGAAGTGCTGCGCGAGCGACTGTTCATCGTCGGATCGAAAAGGCACAGTCGACAACAATGAGTCTTTCGGTAACTGCAGAAGCAGTCGCTCGATTGAGCATCCCTGTATCAGCTCGTCAAGCAATTGCCGGCCTCGCCGAAACAGATCAGGGCCTCTGGGTTGTGATGCCGAAATCGGAGTTGTGACTCCTCTACGTGACAGCAGGTTTTCGTGCCCTCATTTCCTGCTGGTGGCATTCCCTTGACGGAATATTCCTTTGAGGCTATATTAACAAAATGGGCTGGGACGTCGAGTACACGGATGAGTTCGGCGATTGGTGGAACAACTTGTCTGAAGAGGAGTAAGAGGCGCTGGATGTCTCCGTGCGTCTACTCGAAGAGCGAGGGCCGGCGCTGGGCTTCCCGCACAGCAGTGGGATCAACGGATCGAGGCACGGTCACATGCGGGAACTCCGTACGCAGGTTGGGGGAAGGCCATTGCGCACCCTCTACGCGTTCGACCCGCGACGGTCGGCAATATTGCTGATCGGCGGCGACAAGACAGGCGACGACCGATGGTATGCCGTGCACGTCCCATTGGCGGACCGCCTCTACGACCAACATTTGGAGCAACTTCGAAAGGAAGGGCTGATCGATGGCTAAGAAGTTTTCAGAACTACGCTCGCGCATGTCGCCGCAGTCTCGTGCACGGGCAGAGGCCAAGGCGCAGGCCGTGCTGGCTGAGATGCCCCTCAACGAACTGCGCCAGGCGCGTGGCCTGTCGCAAAAGATGCTGGCAGATGTGTTGCACGTTCAGCAGCCGTCGATTGCCAAGATGGAGAAGCGTACAGACATGTACCTGTCCACACTGCGCAGTCACATTGAAGCCATGGGCGGTCAATTGGAAGTCGTCGCGCGATTTCCAGACGGCGCAATCAAGATCAGCAATTTTTCTGACCTTGACGATATCGCGACGGCGTAATTCGCGGCAGCAGGTGCCGGCTGTCAAAGACTGCAGATTGCGGCCGAAAACGGCGCCTAGGGTCCGCTTCGGACCATGATCTCGAAATGCAGTCTCTGGCCGGTTGACTGAGTTCGCAACCAGAGCCGCAAGCTCTCCCTCGCGGCAAGAGTCTGATCTTCCGAAGCCCGCTTTCGGAAAACGTGACGATGGCAGCCGGACTGAGGGCCAGCGCGAAAGCACTGGAACACCCACCGGAGCCTAAGGTTGGCGCGCCAGTCCTCGACCCTACCAGGGCCTCTTCGATGCTTGCCGGCACCAATCAGCCGTCGACCGTCCGCTGCTCGAGGCGTCGAATGCTCGGTGTCGACCCGAAGCGGACATTCGAAGGAGTGAATTCGACGGCGCAATGCGGTCATTCGGCGACGAACGAGGAAAGTAGTTGACGAAACGCGTTTGACGACTCGGCTTCGCCGAGTCAGAGTGCCTCGTTCTCATCCGGTTCTGGCTCTCTCAGGCCAAAGACGATCTCTGCTGTCCTCCGCACTTCCGCAAACTCTGAGGCATTCAGTGAGAAAGTAACTTCAATTTGGTCGTTTGTACTTCTCTCAATGTCGAACGCTATGCGCGTAGGACTAAGTTCGGTCAATCGTAGCCGGAAGTGACCCACGTAGCTTTCATTGTCCGTCTCCACGTAGCAGCGTCCTTGATGGGGCATCTCAAATTGCCGCTGAACAATCAGGTACGGGCCTCTCACGTCATATGGGTCGTCTTCTGCTTCGCCGTTCTCCAACGGACCGAAGCAGAGTTGGTAGTAGTCACCGTCGGCCGACGCGTACACCGAAGGGGCGTGAAATCGCATGGTTCCCCGCGTTCGCTCAACGAGAACGCTCAACGTTTGCCGTGAGAAGCATGCGACGGCGCCGTTGGTGCCTGAGAAACGACTCATGGCCGCCCGCCGTTGCATATCCCCTCAACGAAAGAGTCAGGCCTCGTGGTGGATCGGGAAAGCAAAGACGATTTCATTGCGGCGAGACAATGCTCGAGCCAGGCATGGCAACGGACTGCTGCTTCTCCTGCTTTCGCGCACGCCGACCATGCTCGGCGGCAACGACCTCTTCAAGAGAGCGAACCTCTTGCGGCGCGTCGCGGGCAAAGCTCTTGCGATAGCAGTTGGCGATGAACTCTCGCAGCGGAGCCTTCCAGGGTTCCTGACGCTCATTGGCGAGGCTGGCGAACTTCTTGGGGTTCATGCCGAGTTCACGAGCCATTTGTACTTCGGCATGGGTCAGCTTGAAGCGCTGCCGGGCTTCGAACCATGGTTGGAGCTTCTGGGGAATCTGCTTCATCTCGAAGAGGTAGCAATGCGCGTGGGAGGCCAACGTTTGAGCTCAACCGCGTGCGGAGGCCGCAGGCGGTAGCGCTTCCGGGTTAGGCCTTGTCACGGTTGGTGGCACGAACAAAGGCCGACCGGCAACGTGAGACGATCCGAACGGCTAGCAGGACAACGACAAAGTGCACGGCGATGTCGAAAGCCAAGGCAACCGGGCGCAGAGTGTCCTCGCCGAAACTGAGCTTGCGTTCTACGGATATCCCCGGCGCGTCAAACAGGTATGCGAAGGGGAAGCCGCCCTTCAGCACGGGCTTGTAACAGGGATCGTTGGAGGTAGGTCCACACAAGTTGCCGTATTCCTCCAGTTCGGGGCCCGTGCGCTCGACAAGCACCGACAGGATCGCCAGCGTGCTCGCCAGCACGAAGGCAAGGCTCACATGACCCACTTTGCCCAAGCGGTTCTCGATGTGGGTTGATGTGCGGGTTCGCCTAACGTTGCCGGTAACCGGCCTGCCGAAGGCAGGCCCGTTTGACCAGCGGTTAGTCGTTGACCGATTATTCAAAGTAGTAGTCTCTTGTCAGTGATCTTAGGCGCTGGCGAAACCGAGTACCAACAAGTGGATCCAACGCAAGCTTCTGCATTTCCTCGCCCGCAAGTTCGCGGGGGAATCGCTCAAGCGCTTCGATCACGCGGCGAAGATAGGCGCGAGTTGAGCTTGACCCATGCACGCGGCGAAGTTCGCCGGCGAAGGCATCTACCGTCTCCATACTGGGAAACGATGCCAATGAATCGGCAATCAAGGTGAGGCGTGCATAGTTATCGGGATAGCGTTTGAGGAGACCCAACAGGAATATTCCCGCTTCGACTCGACCAGCGCTGCACATCGACTTGAGGAGCGAACAAGCAGTGCGGAACTTTTCGTCATTGGGTGAGAGCGCTTGCTTGAGAATGTTGTCGATCGGGTAAAGGGAGAGGTCAACGCCGTCCTTTGTCAGCCATGGCGGCGGAGCAACGGAAAGGTTTGGGATGCCACGAGGTGGCATTTCTGTCCTTCGACGCCTAACTTGAAAGCTCAACGAACGGGCGCCGCAGGCGGCCGGTCCGACGCAGCGAAAGGTTCGGCATCATCTTTGAGCCCGACGCACTTGGCGGGAAACGTAATCTCGCAACACGCCATCCATCCGTGACTGCCAGCCCTCGCCGGTGGACTTGAAGTACGCCAGAACTTCCTGGCTATAACGGACGGAGACAAGCTGCTTCGGATTGTCCGATTTCGGTCGACCCCGAAGCGTTCGCAATGGAACCATCGCCTTCAACTGCCGCGGCGTCAACGGGAGTGCGTCCGGATCGCTCTTGGCCGCCGACGTAATGACACGGTCTTCGGCTACGGTAGGCATTGCAACGGCAGGACGCTTAGGTACTTTCGACATAGTGCTTGACCTCACGGCGGTTGGCTCGACGCAAGCTGATGATCCTTCGGACCGAGCCACGATCCACGAAGGCCACGTAGTAAAGGACGCCAGTCGTTGGTGTGAGCGCGATCATGCGCATTTCGGCGTAGTCGAATCGATCATCAACCCAAACAAGTGCAGCATCCCAATCGAGCTCGCCTGCCAAGGCCAACGAGACACTGTGCTTCGCTCGGTTCCCAGCATCCTTGACCGGATCGAACTCGATTCGCATGCATTAATGTAGCTACATTAAAGATGCTTGTCAATCGACGCGTCAACCCGCGCGCAGATGATGCTGAACCAGTCATGCAGAATCCGCGCAGCCGCCCAAGCTTCTTGACCGCGTCCCGTGCCCTGACCCGGACGAAGCACTACAGCACGCGGACCGAGCGCCTCTACAACTTCTGGAACGAGCTCAAACGGTGGTTTGGCTGCGCCGAAGCGGCCGGTCGCCAGCGGCAGGTAATGGCAGGCAGCGTGAACTCGCCATCGAGTCCGACAGCAGTCCTTCGCGGCGAGCACCTGGTCTTCCAAAGGCCGCTTCCGGCAAACATGGGGAACGGCCGTTCCCGGCCAGCTGCGGTCACCCATGAAGGTCTGCTTTGCGCACCTCAAAACGCCACCATGACATGATCCGCGTCGACGAACTTCATGGGCGCTCTACTATGTGCGCCAAATCAAGCGCCGAAAGCCGGTCTGCGTAGAATCGCGACTTGTCCGCATCGCCACGCCGAGGGTGCACAGTAACCATTGCACGCAACAGATCGCGGTTGCCAGGGTATCGCTCGATCGCGGCTTCCAATATCCTGATGCCACGCCGGGCAGCCGGCTGGCGTCGCCCGACCGAGGCGAAGCACCCCATGACCATCATCGAGTCCAGGATCGCCGCTGGCAGCGACGACTTCGCGCGCAACCGCGATGGCATGCTCCACCTGATCGAGCGATTCCGCAGTATCGAGCGCCGTGTACGCGATACCTCTGCTGCCTCACGTTCGCGATTTGAAAAGCGCGGACAACTGCTGCCGCGCGAGCGCCTGGCCCTGCTGCTCGATCCGGGCACGCCGTTTCTTGAACTGGCCACGCTCGCCGGCTACGGACTGGATACACCTGATCTCGACAAGAGCATCCCCGGTGGCGGGGTAATCGCCGGCATCGGTGTCGTCTCGGGCATTCGCTGCATGATCAGCGCCTCCGACTCCGGCATCGACGCCGGAGCGTTGCAGCCGATGGGGCTGGACAAGCAGCTGCGCATGCAGGAGCTGGCGCTCGAGAACAAGTTGCCCTTCGTGCAGCTCGTCGAGAGCGCCGGTGCCAACCTGATCGCCTATCGCGTCGAGGACTTCGTGCGCGGCGGCAACCTGTTCCGCAATCTGGCGCTCCTGTCGGCAGCGGGCCTGCCGGTGGTCACTGTCACGCACGGCAGTTCCGCGGCCGGCGGCGCCTATCAGACCGGTCTTTCCGACTTCATCATCATGGTGCGCGGCCGCTCGCGCACCTTTCTGGCCGGTCCGCCGCTGCTGAAAGCCGCCACCGGCGAAATCGCCACCGAAGAGGGGCTCGGGGGTGCCGAGATGCACACCGGCGTCTCGGGCCTGGGTGACTACCTGGCCGAAGACGATCGCGACGCGCTGCGCTTGGCGCGCGAGATCCTGGCCCATATCGACTGGAACGGCCGCTTGCCCGCAGAACCCGGGCGCCGCTTCAAGCCGCCGCGCTACGACGCCGACGAGTTGCTGGGCATCATGCCGATGGATTGGAAGCGTCCTGTCGACATGTGCGAGGTGATCGCCCGCATCGTCGACGATTCCGAGTTCCTCGAGTTCGGTGAGCGCTATGGCAGCGCTACGGTTTGCGGCCACGCGCACATCGAAGGCGTGCCGGTGGGCATCATCACCAACAACGGCCCCATCGATCCGGCCGGCGCCAACAAAGCCACGCACTTCATCCAGGCCTGCTGCCAGGCGCGCACACCGATCCTGTACCTCAACAACACGACCGGCTTTATGGTCGGCCGTGCCTATGAAGAGGCCGGCATGATCAAACACGGCTCGAAGATGATCCAGGCCGTCACCAACGCCACGGTGCCGCAGATCACGCTGTACTGCGGCGCCTCGTTCGGTGCGGGCAATTACGGCATGTGCGGCCGCGGCTTCCACCCGCGCTTCTGCTTTTCGTGGCCGAACGCTAAGACCGCGGTGATGGGCGGCGAGCAGGCAGCGCAGACCATGGTCATCGTTCAGGAGGCCGGCGCCGAGCGCAAAGGCGTGCCGGTGGACCGCGCCAGGCTGGACACGATGCAAGCCAAGATCATCGAGAACTTCGAGCGCCAGATGAGCGTGTTCGCCACCAGCGCGCGCCTGCTCGACGACGGCGTCATCGATCCGCGCCAGACTCGCGCCGTGCTGGCCAACGTGCTCGCGATCTGCCGCGATGCCGAGCGCCGGCAGCCGCAGACCATGCAGTTCGCCGTGGCCCGCCCCTGACAGCTCGGTCGACCGCCATGCCGAAAAAGACACCGTTCCGCAAGCTCCTGGTCGCCAACCGGGGCGAGATCGCGATGCGCGTCATGCGCGCTGCCAAGGCCATGGGCTACTGCACCGTGGCCGTGCATTCCACCGCGGATGAAGAAGCACTGCACGTGCTGATCGCCGACGAGTCGGTATGTATCGGCGAGCCGCTGCCGGCGCAGTCGTACCTGCGCATCGACCGCATCATCGAGGCGGCGCGCGTCACCGGCGCCGATGCGATCCACCCGGGCTACGGTTTCCTGGCCGAGAACGGAGACTTCGCGCAGGCATGCATCGATGCCGGCATCGTGTTCGTCGGACCGTCGCCGCAAGCGATTCGCGCGATGGGCCACAAGGCGCTCGCCAAGCGACTGATGATGGACGCCGGCGTGCCTTGCATCCCCGGCTACCAGGGCGAGGACCAGAGCGACGAGCGACTGATTGCCGAGGCGCAGCGCGTGGGCTGGCCGGTGATGATCAAGGCCACCGCCGGCGGCGGTGGCCGCGGCATGCGGCTGGTGCAACGCGCCGAGGAATTCGCCGATCAGCTCAAGAGCGCGAAGTCCGAGGCACGCAGTGCCTGCGGCGACGACGAGGTGCTGCTCGAGCGCGCGATCGTCGAACCGCGTCACATCGAGATCCAGATCATGGCGGATCGCCACGGCAACGCCATTCACCTGGGCGAGCGCGATTGCTCGGTGCAGCGCCGATACCAGAAGGTGATCGAGGAAGCGCCGTCACCGGCGGTCAGCGCGGAATTGCGCGAGCGCATGGGTACCGCGGCAGTCAAGGCAGCCAAGGCAATCGGCTACGAAGGCGCCGGCACGCTCGAATTCCTGCTCGATCGCGACGGCAACTTCTACTTCATGGAGATGAATACCCGGCTTCAGGTCGAGCACCCGGTGACCGAAGCGATCACCGGCCTGGACCTGGTGGAACTGCAGTTGCGCGTGGCGAGCGGCCAGGTGCTGCCGCTGACACAGGAACAGGTGAGATTCCACGGCCACGCGATCGAAGTGCGCCTGTGCACCGAGGACCCGTACGCACAGTTCATGCCGCAGAGCGGGCATATGGGGCTGTGGCGTGAGTCTCCACTGGTGCGGGTCGAACATGGACTGAATCGGCGCTCAGACATTTCCCCCTACTATGACTCGATGGTGGCCAAGGTCATTGCGCACGGGCACGATCGCGACGAGGCGCGGCGCCGGCTTTTGCACGGCCTGGCCGATACGGTGGCGCTGGGCGTGAAGACCAACCAGGTTTTTCTGGCCGCCTGCCTGGAGCACCCGGTGTTCGCCGCGGGCGAGGCCACGACCGCCTTTATCGGTCAGCACGAAGCCGCCTTGCTCGCCGTCGATCCGGCGCTGGCGCAAGAAGCCCTGGCGCTCGCCGCGGCGCTGTTCTACACGGTCGGCGACGAGGCCATTCCACATGCTTTCGAGGTGCCGCTTCGACTGTCTCTCGGTGGCACGATTTGCGGCGCCGTCATGACGCATGAGGCCGGCGAGGGTTGCACCGTGCGGATCGAAGCGCGACGTTTTGACCTGCTACTGCTTGAACTCGGCGCGCACGACGTGCGCTTCACCAGCAACGGCGTGGGTCGCAAGGCGGTCTTTCGCCGCGACAGCGCCACGCTGGACCTACATTACATGGGGCGACCCTGGCACATCGAGGACCTGACGCGCGAGGCCGTGCTGCGCGATGCGCAAACCGGCAGCGACGGCAAGTTGCGTGCGTTGATGAACGGCCGCGTCGTGGCGATCGCCGTGGCCGTCGGTGATGCGGTCGAAAGCGGGCAGGCGATGGTCACGTTGGAGGCGATGAAGATGGAACATGTTCATCTCGCGCCCGTCACCGGCCGTGTCAAGGCGGTCCACGTCTGCGTGGGCGATCAGGTCGGCGCGCACCGCGTCGTGGCCGAAGTACAGCCGGCATGAGTGATTCACAAGCGGTCCTTCACGAGCGGCGTGGCGCAGCGCTGTGGATCACAATCAACCGGACGGACAAACGCAGATCTGTCTTCACCGGCCCGAGGCACCTGCCGCCATCATCCGTCAATTACATAGGAGTCGCCCACTTGGGCGACAAAACCAAGCTCTAGTACTCGTGAAGAGAGATGGCGCTGTCGCGCAAATTCACGACTTCTGATCCATTGACATGTCCGATACAGTCGTCATCACCTGTGCGCTGACCGGCGTTCTCACCGATCCCGTGCAGCACCACGTCCCCGTCACGCCCGAAGAAATGGCGCGCGAGGCGCGCGCTGCCTGGGATGAAGGGGCCACCGTGATGCACGTCCACATTCGCCAGCAAACCCCGGGCAAGGGCCATCTGCCGAGCTGGGACCCCAAGGTCTCGGCGGAGATTCAGCAGGCGATCCGCGAGGCCTGCCCGGGCGTGATCATCAACCACACCACCGGCGTCGTCGGCCCCGACTACCAGGGGGCGCTGGCATGCGTGCGCGAAACGCGGCCCGAAATGGCGGCGTGCAACGCCGGTTCGCTGAACTACCTGAAGGTGAAGTCCGACAACACCTGGGCCTGGAGACCGATGATGTTCGACAACCCGCCCGAGAAGGTGAAGGATTTCATCGACGTGATGACGTCGGTGAACTGCCTGCCCGAGTTCGAGTGTTTCGACGTCGGCATCGTGCGCTGCGTGGCGATGTATCAGCGCGTGGGCATGTACACCGGACCGCTCGAGTACAACTTCGTGATGGGTGTCGAATCCGGTATGCCGACCGACCCCGAGTTGTTGCCGGTACTCAAGCGGCTTATCGTGCCGGACTCGAACTGGCAGGTCACCGCCATCGGCCGTAAGGAGATCTGGCCATTGCACCGCCGCGCGGCCGAGCTGGGCGGACATCTGCGTACTGGCTTGGAAGACACGTTCTACCTGCCCGCTGGCGAGAAGGCCACCTCCAACGGGCAACTGATCAAACAGATCGCCACCTATGCACGCGACTGTGGCCGCTCCATCGCCAACGCCGCCGAGGCGCGCGCGTTGCTGCACCTCCGTTGAACTGCACAGGAACCCCCGTTGGACAACCCCTTCGACATTCCCAGCAGTTACCGCGAGGTCTATGACCAGGCCTTCCGCTTCGGCAAGGAACGCCTGTACCCCTTGCTGGAGCGCATGGACAACGACGACTGGTACCCCGAGGACATGATGCGGGAGCTGGGACGCAACGGCTACATCGGCATCACGGCGGATCCCGAATACGGCGGCGCGGGGGCCGACCTATTTACCGCGGGCCTGATCTGCGAGGCCTTCGGCTACTGGAACACCAACGCGGTGGCGATCTGGGGCCCGCACGAAAACCTATGCCTGAACAATATCCTGCGCAACGGCAACGCGGAACAGAAGCAGCGCGTCGCGCCCAAGATGATCACCGGTGAGTGGGTGGGCGCGCTCGGTCTAACCGAACCGGGCGCCGGCTCCGACGCGCTGGGCGGTATGCGCACCACCGCGGTTCGTGACGACGACCACTATGTGCTCAACGGCAGCAAGACCTTCATCTCCAACGGTCCGGTGGCCGACGTCGTGCTCGTCTACACCAAGACGGAGCCTGCGCGCGGTGCCAAGGGCATCTCGGCCTTCATCGTCCAGAAGGGCATGCCGGGCTTTTCGGCCGGGCCGAAGTTCCGCAAGATGGGTTGGCGCGGCGCGCCCACCGGAGAGCTCTTCTTCTACAACTGCCGTGTGCCGGCGGCCAACCTATTGGGCGAAGAGAACAACGGCGTCGGCATCGTGATGAGCGGGCTCAACATCGAGCGTGCCTTCCTTGCCATGGGTGCGGTCGGCGAATGCCAGCGCTGCCTGGACCTGGCGGTGGAATACGCCGCGCAGCGCAAGCAGTTCGGCCAGGCCATCGGCAATTTTCAGATGGTGCAGGCGCACCTCGCCGAGATGTACACCGAGATCGAAGCCACACGGCAGCTTTGCTACAAGGTGCTGTGGGCCTGCAACGACCTCGAGAGAGGCGGCGGCGGACGCGGCGATATCCACCTACAGACCGCGGCGGCATTGCTCAAGGTAGGCGAGGTGAATGTGATGGTGGCCGACAGGGCAGTGCAGATCTTCGGCGGCTCCGGTTTCATGTGGGACAGCGAGATCAATCGCCACTACCGCAACGCCAAGCTCACCACCATCGGCGGCGGCACGGCCGAGGTGCGCAAGATGATCATTGCGCAGGAACTTCTGCGCAAGGTCGGACGCTGAAGCGCGGAGCATCGCATGACGTATCGCTCGGTTTTCCGCCCCGGCCTGTTCGCGGGGCAGTCCATCATCATCACCGGCGCAGGAAGCGGCATTGGCCGCTGCACGGCACACGAGCTGATTGCGCTCGGCGCGCGTGTCGCGTTGGTCGGGCGCACGCCCGAAAAGCTGGAGATGGTCCGCGCCGAACTTGGCGTCGAGGCAGCGACGACCCACGTGTGCGACATCCGCGAAGAGGCCGTCGTCAGGGACACGGTGGGCGCAATCAGGGCCGCGCACGGGCGCATCGACGGCCTGGTCAACAACGCCGGCGGCCAGTTCCCGGCTCCGCTCAAGGCGATCTCGGCCAAGGGCTGGCAGGCCGTCGTGAACAACAACCTGACCGGCGGCTTCCTGATGGCCCGCGAGTGCTACATGCAGGCGATGGAGGCAAGTGGCGGCGCCATCGTGAACATCATCGCTGATATGTGGAACGGCATGCCCGGCATGGGCCATTCAGGTGCCGCGCGCGCGGGGATGCTGAACTTCACGCAGACCGCGGCCTGCGAGTGGGCCGTGTCGGGCGTGCGCGTCAACGCGGTCGCACCGGGCTACATTGCCAACTCAGGCTGGGACAAGTATCCGCCGGAGTTCATCGAACAAGCGCGGCACGCCGTGCGCAAAGTGCCGCTGCAACGCTTCGGCAACGACGCCGAAGTCTCGGCAGCGATCGTCTTCCTGCTCAGCGATGCGGCCGCGTTCATCACCGGCTCGGTCATCCGCGTCGATGGCGGAGTTCCCAACGCACGACCGACCTGGCCGCTTCCGCCGCACGATCGATCCAAGCCCTTCGATGGCTTTCCTCTGTACGAGGTTCCGCGGGTGCTTCGTTGAGAGTTTCTGGCATCGCGATCCTTCAGCACGTGACCGGCAACCACAGCGATTGCGACGCCCAAGGGACATCAACCCCCCTCCCTGAGGGTCGGTTTTGGGGCGATCAGTTTGGGGTGGCGAGTGTCGACTGTGGGTCGGTTGCGCTACTTCGATCCATTGAGCAGCGGCCGCTCAAGCAGTGCTTCGTGTCGGGGGTATCGCCGATCTTCGAATGTCGGCTTTGAAGATTTCGGCGCCGCGCGCACGACATTGCGCTACGACTGCTGTACTTCGGGACGGGTCATTGCCAATGTCATCTTCGGAGCGCGTGAATGACAAGTACTGGCCGCGTGCTGCCGACCAGACCGAAGTTGCGCCGCATGATCGTATGGCTGCTTCCTGTTCGATACCGGTCGATCACTTGTGGCAGCATGTAAGACCGCAGACTTTCCCAATCCGTCAACGCCGATTCTCCAGGAGTGCGAGTGCGCCCAGTGCATAGATGTGACTTGATTTATGGCCGCCTTCGCGGGCGGAAGGGCGTCGGGTGGCGGCCGCAAAGGCGCCTGCGCTCCGCAAGAATTGTGTCCGGCTCGGCAGCGCGGCCTGTCGGCTCAGGATGGAATGGTGTGGCACGATGAGCGCATGGTCACCCTCGCTGGGGTCGCG
>Ga0209048_10000275_pt1 | contig 56447 bp, 48 predicted proteins | sample FrelakmetCRP12CR_FD_187146 | JGI IMG/M metagenome (GOLD analysis project Ga0209048, IMG submission 187146) | Freshwater lake sediment microbial communities from the University of Notre Dame, USA, for methane emissions studies - CRP12 CR (SPAdes)... | ecosystem: Environmental > Aquatic >...
CCACTGCCCGTAATTCCTCGGGCGGTTGCGCACGGCGGACCGAAAGAAGTGCATCCGGAAATGACGAAAGGCCGATGGATGTGCACCGGCCCTTCGCCTCCCGCCTGCTCCGTTGCAAGCGAAGGGGCTACCCCTTTTGCTTGCGGCTTTCCTCTTCGCGCTTCTGCTCGTCGGCGTCCTTTTTCTTGTCATCCGGTTTGCCAGCGGCAGGCTTGGCCTCTTGACCACGCGGCTCCGCCTTTGGCGCCGGTTGGGGTTGCGGCGATGGCGCTTTGGGCGCAGCGACAGGCTGCCGTGGTTCGGCTTGCCTTGCCGCAGGAGCGGGTTCGGGTTTCGCCGGTAGCGGTACGGTCGGGGCGGACTCCGGCTTCGCCCGCTGCGGCGGTTGCGGTGCCGCCGGTGCTGGCGGAGCGACCTTGGCCGGTGGCACCCGCTGCGACGCTGGTTGCGTCGCCGGCGGCGGGGAAGCAACTTGCGGCGGTGCGACTTGGGGCGGCGCCGCTCCCGCCGGCGTCGCCGACGACGGTGTTACCGGTTGTGCGCGCTGCTCCACCTTGCCACGCGGTTCAGCCTTTCCGCGTTGCTCCGGCGGTTGCGCCGTCGGCACAGGTGGCGCGACTTGCGGCGGCACCGCCTTCGGCTCGGCCACGCGATGCGAGGGCGGGGGCGGCGGAGCGACGGGTTGTGCGCGCTGTTCTGCCTTGGCCGGTTGCTCAGCCCTTCCGCGTTGTTCCTGGGGCTGCATTGCGGGTGTCGGCGGAGCCACCTGCGATGGTGCAGGCGGAATCGGTGCTGCGCGTTGCGGTGGTGCCGGCGGCGGTGCTACAGGCTGGGCGCGCGGTTCCACTCGGCCGCGTTGTTCCGCCTTTGCCGGTTGCTCCGCTGGCTTCGCAGCGGGAGCCGGCGCCAGGCCTTGCCGCGGTGCGCCCGGTGCGCCCGGACTCATGGGCGCTGCGGGGGCCTTGCCGTCATCGGATTTCCCGCGCGCATCCGCCGGCCTGGCCTCGGGGGCGGTGAGCGGCGGACGCATTGTCGGTGGCGCCTTTTGCGTCGGCGCGACCACTTTGACGACAGGCGCCGGCGCCGCCACGCCGGGCTTCAATTCCCTCCGCGCAGCCTCGTCGAGCGGCTTGCCCGGCTTCGCAGCAAGCTGCTGCTGTTGCGCGGCGAAGCCGACCGATGCCGGCGGCGGCGCCGTGCGGGCGACGATGGGCCGCTCGAACACGCGCGGCGGCGGCTTGTCACCTTGGGCGGCGGCGCCGTGCACGCTTCTCTCGGTTGGCGCCACGGGTGCGAAAGCCGCTACGGGCGCGCGACTGACCATTTCCTGCGTTACCCGCACCGCCGACCTGGACACCGGCTGCGATTGCACGAACGCGGTTGTCGGCACGGCAACGATCGCTCCGGGCACTTGCCGGTTGGCGTAGACGACGTTGGTCACGTTCGAGTTGTTGTAGTAATTGTTGATGACCGTGTTGTTGATGACCGTGTTGCTGCGGTTGATGTTCTCGAAATAGCCGCGGCTCACCGGATAGGAAGGGCGGTAGACTTCGCGCGGCCCGAGCGGGAACCACGCCACGCCGCCGACGTTGCCGCTCGCGATCGTGAGCTGGAAGTTGTTGCCACCCACGAACGCGACCAGCGCCGGGGCGTAATAGGCGCGGCTGCGCACAGGACCGGGTATCCAACCCCACGTTCCACGGAGATTCGCCCAACGGCCGTAATGGGACACGGCGAAGCCCCAGGGCGCGTCATCCACCCACGTCCATCCCCATGGGTCGACCCATGCCCAATGTCCATCGCGGTAAGGCGCCCAGTCGGCGGCGACGCGATTCGGGATCCAGACGTCGCCGTAGGTCGCGTCGGCACGCCAAGTGCCGTTGGCATCGAGGTCCTGATAGCCGATCACATCCTGCGATACATAACGGGCGGAGACCGAGTTGTCGTAGCTGCGGTCGCGATCGCTCGACCAGCGATCGAATTCGTCGAGGCGCGGCACGTCGACATACTGATAATCGCGCAGGCCGGTACCTGTAAAACGATACGGTTGCCGCGAATCGATCACGTACGCCGCGCCTTCCCCATACACCTCACCCTGGCCCTTGCGCACGACGATCGTCGTCGCATTGCCGTCGGGATCCACTTCGATCCGGTATTCGCCGGGTTGCCGCAGGGTAAAGGCGAGATTCGGCGTGTCGACCTCGAACACCTGGTTCGGCTCGAGACGACGTACGCGGACGTTCAATGCACCCTGCGTCAATTGCAGTTGGGCGATGCGGTCGTCGAGATTGAGAACGGCCACACCGGTTCCCGCGGTCATGCGGATCGTGGCCCCGCCGATCTGGATTTCGGCCCGCGCCCCGCTCGCGTCGGTCCAGAGGCGGTCGCCTGTGGTCAGCGGTCGATTGATCGTGGCCAGCACCCAATCGTTCTCGCCGCCGGGCGAGAAACTCACCGCGCCGTTCATGTAGCCGAGACGCGCAACGCGCGACGGAGGGTCCGCGTTGGCCCAGCCGCTCAGGGCGAACGCCGCGACCCCGGCCACGAATGCGAAAACCCGAAGGCTCGAGAGTTGCCTATGCATGGCGAATCCTTGCGAAAGAGTGCGTTGCCTGGAGGGCCGCGTGTAGTGCAGCTATAACGTCGCCCATGGTCGTTTCGATGACACCGCAATCGAGAGGTCTCCGCACAGGATGCGTGCGACGATGACGGATGCATCGCCGCAACGCATCCGCGAACGGCGCCCGGCTCCCCGGTTACCTTCTGTTACAAAGATAACGAACAGCGTAGGCAACTCTGCACTTGCCGTCTGTTCGATAGCGCACAGATGCTGCCCACCTGCCGGCGATCACCGAGGCCGTTGTCTTGCAGGTTCATTGCCCCGAATCGCCGTCCGACTCTGTGCGCCAACGTACCGACTCCGGCATTCGATCCCACTAGGATTCACGAACTCACAGGAGAAGCCATGAGACCCAACACACTCGTCACTTTGCTCTTCGCGGGAACTGCGCTTCTCGGTGGCTGTGCCAGTGCCGGTTCCAGCTACGACAGCTACGACAATGGCGGTACCCGTTACAACGGAGCGCGATCGTACGAAGGCTTCCACGGTGTCGTCGACTCGATCGAGTCAAAGCGCAGCGAGAGCAAGGACAACGCCGTCGCCGGGACGATCATTGGCGGCGTCCTCGGCGGGGTGCTTGGTCATCAAATTGGCGGCGGCACAGGAAACTCGGTTGCGACCGTTGCCGGGGCGGTCGGCGGCGCGGTGGTCGGGCACGAGATTGGCCAGGGTAACGCGCATGAGGATGCCTATCGCGCTCGCATCCGTTTCGACGACGGTAGTTACCAGACGACGACCCAGGCCAGTATTGGCGATTTGCGTGTCGGCGACGGCGTGCGAATCGAAAACGGGCGTGCCTACCGCTATTGAGGCACGCTTGAAGCGCTTCGCGCGACGCTTCTCTGCCCCTACTGGCACTGCAGCTCGCCGAACGGTCGATGAACCAAGGAAATTCGATATGAACTGGGATGCGATCAGCGGCAAATGGAAACAACTCAAGGGCAACGTGCGCGAACAGTGGGGCAAGCTCACCCACGATCGCCTCGGAGTCATCGCCGGCAAACGTCAGACCCTTAGCGGCGAGATTCAGGAATCCTATGGCATGACGATGGAAGAAGCCGAGAAGCGGGTCAAAGCGTTTGCGGAGCGGCACAAGGATCACCGGTCTTCGGCCACGGTCTGAGCGAACGTCGCCAACAGATGGCCCGACACGGTGAAGCCTGAGCCCCCGACCGGCACAGACGCCCATGGTGCTGCATCGCCGGGGGCGGAACTCGCCGTCCCGACGATCCGAATGCCCGTGGACGCGCGCGGCGTCGCGCTCACGGTTCTCGCCGCTGTCGCCGCCGTTTGCGCCCTCTATCTGGCGCAGTCGTTCTTCGTATCCCTGTTGCTCGGAATCCTCATTGCATACACGCTGAATCCCCTCGTGGTGTATCTTGAGCGAATCCGGATTCCGCGCGTGGCAGCCACGGTCATTGTGCTCGCAGGCGTGATCGGCACGTTCGGAGTCGGCGCCTATTCGCTGCGCGGGCAGGCGCAGACGATCATCGAACAGCTGCCCGAAGCAGCGAGGACATTTTCGACCGCGTTGGCGCGGCTGCGCACCAGCCCCGCGGGCAACCTGCAGAAGATGCAGAGCGCTGCGGCCGAAGTCGAAAAGGCGACCGCGCAGGCGGCTGGCGGTTCCACCGTTCCCAGGCAGTCGGCGACGCATGTCGTCATCGACCAGCCCGGATTCAAGCTCGACAACTTTCTGCTGGTGGGCTCCATGGGTGTCCTCGGCTTCCTGGGTCAGGCGGTCATGGTGTTGTTCCTGGCGTTCTTTCTGCTGCTGGGTGGCGACACATTCAAGCGCAAGATAGTGCGGCTGACGGGCCCGTCGCTGTCGAAGAAGAAGATCACCGTGCAGATCCTGGACGAAATCAACGACTCCATTCAGAAGTACCTGTTCATGCTGTTTTTGACGAACTTGCTCGTCGCCGTTCTCGCGTGGGTCGCGTTCCGCTGGATCGGTCTCGACAATGCGGGAGCCTGGGCTGTCGCCGCCGGCCTGCTTCACGTCATCCCGTATCTGGGGCCCGGTGTCACGGCCGCGGCTACCGGAATGGCTGCCTTCATGCAGTTCGACTCCTTCCCGATGGCGTTTCTTGCCTGCGGAGCCTCGCTGGCAATCGCCACCCTCGTGGGGACCTTCGTCACGACGTGGATGACCGGGCGGATCGCGAACATGAATGCCGCGGCCGTTTTCATCTCGCTGCTGTTCTGGGGCTGGCTATGGGGAATCTGGGGAATGCTGCTCAGCATTCCGATTGTCGTCATCGTGAAGGTTGTCTCCGAGCACGTCGAGCAACTCCAGCCGGTGGCCGAGCTGCTGGGAGAGTAGAGTGATCCGGTGATCCGCTTCTCCGCAAAGAAGGGAATTCCCGAATTGAGCCTGGGCAAGCGTACGATCTTTGAACGATTGCTCGAGATCGCGGCGCGCTACGGACGCGCCGACTCGCTCGGGAGATACACCGACGAAGAACCGCCGCTGCGATCGGAGTTGTTCAGCGCCGATCAGATGGAGCAGCACGGCAAGAACCTTGCTGTCGCGCACAGGTTGGCGCCGGGCCGCGCTGACCAGCTGCTGACACGGCTGGCCGAGAACGAACGGATCCTGGTGGAAGTCTGCGCCTTGCTGACCGCGGCGGTCACGGCGAACCGCCGCATTACGCCCGCCGCGGAATGGCTGCTCGACAATTTCTATCTGATCGAAGAGCAGATCCGTACCGCCAAGCGGCATTTGCCCAAGGGGTACAGCCGCGAGCTTCCCCGCCTGGCGCACGGTCCTTCCGCCAAACTTCCGCGTGTTTACGACCTCGCGTTCGAGGCGATCTCTCATGGCGACGGCCGGGTCGACGCGGAGGGTCTCTCCCGTTTCGTGGCGGCCTACCAGACGGTGACGCCGCTCAAGCTGGGTGAATTGTGGGCCATTCCCATCATGTTGCGGCTCGCGCTCATCGAGAATCTCCGCCGCGTCGGAGTCCGGATTGCGGCCGGGACCCTCGACCGGAACCGGGCCGAGACCTGGGCGGACCAGATGATGGACATCGCCCTGCACGACCCCAAGAGCCTGATTCTGGTCATTGCCGACATGGCGCGTTCGAACCCGCCCATGGTGAGTTCGTTCGTCGCCGAACTCGCTCGCCGCTTGCAGGGACAGAGCGCCGCGCTGGCTTTGCCGCTCAACTGGATCGAGCAACGACTTTCCGAGTCCGGCTTCACGATCGAACAATTGGTGCAATCGGAAACGCAGAAACAGGCCGGCGACCAGGTCTCGATCAGCAACACCATCGGCAGCCTTCGATTCCTGGGTTCGATGGACTGGCGCGAGTTCGTGGAGACGATGAGCATTGTCGAGCGGAAGCTGCGGGAAGATCCGGGTGGGCTCTACGGCAGGATGGATTTTTCGACTCGCGATCGCTACCGGCACGTCGTCGAGGAGATCGCGAAAGGCAGCCGTCTGTCCGAAAGCGACGTGGCGCGCAAGGCGATTCAGCTGGCCTACGAGGGCACCGCCGGCAAGGTTGGCAGAAGCGGAGACGACGATCGGGTAGCTCACGTTGGGTTCTATCTGGTCGACAAGGGGCGGCCACGCCTCGAACGAGCGGCGGAGATGCGCCTTACCCCTTCCGAGACCCTCCGCAGGCTGGGCCGGCGGTTTCCTTTGCTGCTCTACCTGGGCACGATCGCGGTGATCACATCCGCACTGACCGCGACACTACTGGCGAGCGCACGTGACGCCGGGGTTGCCAACGATGTCCTCGTAACGCTCCTAATCCTCTTGCTGCTGGCCACCAGCCAACTGGCAGTGGGGATGGTGAATTGGCTGGCGACGTTGCTTGTGACGCCGCGCCCGTTGCCGCGAATGGATTTCTCCAAGGGCCTTCCGTCACACACGCGCACGCTGGTGGTCGTGCCGACGCTGCTCACCAGCGCCAAAGGCATCGAGGGCCTGATCGAAGGGCTGGAGGTCCGCTTCCTCGCCAATCGGGACACCCATCTGCACTTTGCCCTGCTGACCGATTTTGCGGACGCGTCCACGGAAACGATTCCCGAAGACGACTCCCTGCTTTCGCTCGCGCGGATGGGTATCGAGAACCTCAACGAAAAGTACGGACAGGGCGCAAACCCAGGCGAGGCTGGCTCGACCAGCGACACCTTCTTTCTCTTTCACCGTCCGCGCCGCTGGAACCCGCAGGACGGGATATGGATGGGTTACGAGCGCAAGCGTGGAAAGCTTGCGGACCTGAATTCGTTCCTGCGCGGCGGCGGGCGAGAATGCTTCTCGCTCGTTGTCGGCGAGACCGCGGTGCTGTCGAACGTGAGGTACGTAGTCACGCTCGACACCGACACGCAACTGCCGCGCGACTCGGCGCGGCAGTTTGTCGGCGCGATGGCGCACCCGCTGAACCGCGCGCGCTTCGATACCGCCGGCAAACGCAAAGGCAGCGAACGGGTGACCGAAGGCTACGGGATACTGCAGCCCCGCGTGAGCGTCAGCCTGCCCGGCGCGAACCGCTCCTGGTACGCGCGCATGCACGGCGGTGACCCGGGCATCGATCCCTATACGCGTGCTGTCTCCGACGTCTACCAGGATGTGTTCGGCGAGGGCTCCTTCATCGGCAAGGGGATCTACGACGTCGATGCGTTCGAGCGGGCCCAGAACGGTCGTTTTCCCGAAAATCGGATCCTGAGCCACGATCTGCTCGAGGGTTGTTACGCGCGATCGGGACTGCTGAGCGACGTGCAGTTGCACGAGGAATATCCGTCGACCTATCGCGCGGACATCAGCCGCCGCCACCGCTGGGTTCGCGGCGATTGGCAACTGGCGGGATGGCTGCTGCCGCTCGTGCCCGGCCCCGGCAAGCGCCGGTTGAGAAATCCCTTGTCGGTGCTTTCGCTGTGGAAGCTGCTGGACAACCTGCGACGCAGCCTCCTCCCGGTGGCACTGATGCTGCTGCTGGTGCTCGGGTGGACGGTGCTTCCGCATGCCTGGATGTGGACGTTGGCGGTGATCGCGATCCTCTTGCTTCCGGCGGCGAGCGCCTTCGTCCTGGATCTGTTGCGGAAGCCGGACGAACTGCTGCTGCGGCAGCATCTCGCCACCACCGCAGGAGCGGCCAGCCGCCATGCCGCGCTAACCGCGCTGACACTCGCCTTCCTTCCTTACGAGGCGACGGTCAACCTCGATGCGATTGCGCGCACCGCGTGGCGGATGCTCGTCACGCATCGACGCCTTCTCGAGTGGAATCCATCGGCAACCGACGAACCCGAGCGCCGCCACTCCGACGACGCGGGGGGCCGCTCCGAACTTGCGGCTTCGGTCAAGTCGATGTGGATCGCGCCGGTCATCGCCACCGCTACCGCGAGCCTGTTGGCGGCATCCTCCCCTTCGGCGTTGGCGGATGGCACACCGATACTCGTCCTGTGGTTCGCATCACCGGGAATCGCATGGTGGATCAGCCGGCCCCTTGCCCGCCGCGAAGCGCGGCTGACGACGGAACAGACGCACTTCCTGCGAAAGCTCGCGCGAAGGACATGGGCGTTCTTCGAGACCTTCGTCGGTCCCGACGACCAATGGCTTCCGCCGGACAACTGTCAGGAACATCCGGTCGTCAGCGTCGCGCATCGCACATCACCGACGAACATGGGACTTGCGCTGCTGGCGAACCTGACCGCCTACGATCTTGGCTACATCCCGGCAGGACAGCTCATCCTGCGCACCGTGAACGCGTTGACCACGATGAATGCCATGGAACGGCACGAGGGCCACTTCTACAATTGGTACGACACACAGTCCCTGAAGCCGCTGCCGCCTCTCTATGTCTCGGCGGTGGACAGCGGAAACCTCGCGGGTCATCTGATGACGTTGCGGCCGGGGCTGCTCGCCCTCGCCGACGACAGGATCCTGGATCTGCGCTGGTTCGAAGGCTTGAGCGACACGCTGCGGACGCTCACCGACGCCGTCGGCGGGGCCGCTCCGGCGCCGTTCGTCCGCCTGCAGAGGGATCTGGAAACCGCCTACGACTCCCAGCCCGCGACGATCTCAGCGGCGCGGGAGTGGCTCGACCGGATCGGCGCAAGCATAGCGGAGGTGGCAGCTCAGGTCGCCGGCGTTCCCGGCGCCGATTCCGCCAGCGCTCTTTCGCCTGCGAGTGACGTGGCGTTTTGGGCGGATGCCCTCGTCCGTCAATGCCGGATCATGCAGGACGAGCTGGCGTTTCTCGCTCCGTGGAGCGCGTTGCCGGCCGCGCCGAACGGGTTCGGCGACCTTCCGGGCCTCCGTGAGATTCCGACGTTGCGCGCACTTGCGGCGCTCCAGGCGGAATTGTCGCCGGCCATCGAGCGGAGGCGGCGCACGGACGCGTCACCAGCGGAGCGCACCTGGCTCGACGAGATCGGCCGGGCCGCGACCGCTGCGAGCCATCGCGCCACCGAGCGGATAACGCAGATCGAGCGCCTGGCGCGGCAATGCGATGAACTCGCCCGCATGAAGTTCGACTTTCTCTACGACAGGGCGAGTCACCTGCTGGCCATCGGGTACAACGTCGACGAGCACAGGCGGGATCCGAGCTATTACGATCTGCTCGCTTCGGAAGCGAGGTTTTCCAGTTTCGTGGCGATTGCACAGGGAGAGCTGCCGCAGGAGAACTGGTTCGCGCTGGGGCGCCTGCTCACGACCGCAGGGGGGCAATCGGTACTCCTGTCCTGGAGCGGTTCGATGTTCGAGTATCTGATGCCGCTTCTCGTGATGCCCACGTACGACAACACTCTGCTCGACCAGTCCTATCGCGTGACGGTGGAGCGGCAGATTGCGTACGGAAAGCAGCGCGGCGTGCCTTGGGGGATGTCGGAATCCGGCTACAACTCGGTCGATGCGAGCCTGAATTACCAGTATCGAGCGTTTGGCGTGCCCGGTCTGGGGCTGAAGCGCGGCCTCGCGGAGGATCTCGTCATTGCTCCCTACGCATCGGCGCTCGCACTGATGGTGTCACCCGAGGAATCGTGCCTCAATCTGCAGCGGCTTGCCGCCGAAGGGCTCGCCGGAAGATTCGGCCTTTACGAAGCCATCGATTACACCCCGGCGCGTCTGCCACGCGGCCAAACCAGCGCCGTCGTGCGTTCGTTCATGGCGCATCACCAGGGCATGATCCTGCTCTCCTTGGCCCACTTGCTCCTCGCCCGTCCGATGCAAAGGCGTTTCGAATCGGACCCGCTGGTCAAGGCAACCCTGCTGTTGCTGCAGGAGCGCATTCCAAAGGTCGCCGTGCCCTATTCGCACCCCGCCGAACTTTCCGCGATTCGCGGGATTTCCGGCGGTCCGGAGGCGCCGGTGCGCGTACTCACGAGTCCCGACACGCCGATACCGGAAGTGCAGCTGCTGTCGAACGGCAGATACCACGTCATGGTCACGAACGCGGGAGGCGGGAGCAGCCGATGGAAGGACCTCGCCGTCACCCGCTGGCGCGAAGACAGCACATGCGACAACTGGGGAACGTTCTGCTACATCCGCGACGTGGCGACCGCCGACTTCTGGTCGACCGCGCATCAACCGACGGGGAAGCGCCCGGCACACTACGAAGCCATATTCACCGAGGCGCGCGCCGAATTTCGCCGCCGCGACAACGACTTCGAATCGCATACCGAGATCGTCGTTTCGCCCGAAGACGACATCGAGCTGCGCCGAGTCCGCGTTACCAACCGCTCGCGGACGCAGCGGACGATCGATGTCACGAGTTACGCGGAGGTCGCTCTCTCGTCGCCCGCCGCGGACGCGCTTCACCCGGCGTTTTCCAATCTCTTCGTGCAGACCGAGATCATCCCGCAGCGGCAAGCCATCCTGTGCACACGTCGGCCCCGCTCGCAGGACGAGCACGCGCCATGGATGTTTCACCTGATGGCCATCCACGGGCCGGATTCGCTGGACGTCTCCTACGAGACGGACCGCATGGCGTTCATCGGACGCGGACTCACCGTCGCCGCTCCGCAGGCGATGACCGGTGCCGAGAGGCTTTCCGGAAGCCAGGGCTCGGTCCTGGATCCGATCGTGGCGATCCGGCACCGGATGACTCTCGATCCGCAACAGACGGCAACCATCGATATCGCTTCCGGCATGGCCGATACGCGCGACGTGGCATTGGGGCTGGTCGAGAAATACCAGGATCGGCATCTGGCGGGCCGCGTTTTCGATCTGGCCTGGACGCACAGCTGGGTGACGTTGCGGCAGATCAATGCCACCGAGTCGGATGCGCAGCTTTATGCACGCCTCGCCAGCTCCATCCTCTACGCCAATGCCTCGCTCCGCGCGGAAGCCAATATCCTCTTGAGGAACCGGCGCGGGCAATCCGGGCTGTGGAGCTACGCGATTTCGGGCGATCTGCCGATTGTCTTGCTGCAGATCGGGGACGCAGAGAACATCGATCTCGTGCGCCGGCTGGTGCAGGCGCACGCTTACTGGCGGTTGAAGGGTTTGGCGGTGGACCTCGTGATCTGGAACGAGGATCGCGGCGGCTATCGGCAAGTCCTCCAGGATCAGATCATGGGGCTGATCGCAGCCGGCGTTGAAGCGCACGTGATCGACCGGCCGGGCGGGATCTTCGTGCGGCGGGCGGAGCAGATCTCGGATGAGGACCGCATCCTGCTCCAATCCGTGGCGCGCGCCATCATCACGGACCGGAGGGGAACATTGGTCGAACAGATCAACCGTCGCGCCTCGCCGGAGGTGCGGGTCCCGCGCCTCGTGCCCACCCGAAACCATCCTCGTGAAACCCTGCCCGCCGAACCGCCTGCGCGCGAATTGATCCTGTTCAACGGCCTCGGGGGATTCAAGCCGGACGGCAGCGAGTACGTCATCACGACGCTCGCGGGCCAGGCAACGCCCGCGCCCTGGGCCAATGTGCTTGCGAACCCGGATTTCGGAACCGTGATTTCCGAAAGCGGGGGCGCGTATACGTGGAGCGAGAACGCCCACGAGTTTCGCCTGACACCCTGGCACAACGACGCCGTGAGCGATGCGAGCGGAGAAGCCTTCTTCCTTCGCGACGAGGAGTCCGGCCACTTCTGGTCGCCCTCGCCGTTGCCCAGCCGCGGTGCCGGCGCCTATGTCACGCGCCACGGATTCGGTTACAGCGTCTTCGAGCACAGCGAAGACGGAATCGGCTCCGAGCTGACCGTGTATGTTGCCATCGATGCGTCGGTGAAGTTCTCGGTGCTGAAGGTTCGCAACACGTCCGGTCGCTGGCGGCGACTCTCGGCGACCGGCTATGTGGAATGGGTGCTCGGAGACCTGCGGCCGAAGACGGCGATGCACGTGATTACCGAGATCGAAGCAAAGAGCGGTGCACTCCTGGCGCGCAACTCCTACAGCACCGAGTTCCCCGATCGCGTCGCATTCTTCGACGTGGACGACCCGACCCGCAGCGTGAGCGGTGACCGCACCGAATTCCTGGGCCGGAACGGCGCGCTTCGCAATCCGGCCGCCATGCTGCGGTCACGCCTTTCCGGCAGAGTGGGCGCGGCGCTCGATCCATGCGCCGCCATCCAGGTCTCCTTCGAACTGGCCGATGGTCAGGAGCGCGAGATCGTCTTCAGGCTTGGCGTTGGTCCAAATGCCGCCGGCGCCGGCGGCCTCGTACAACGCTTTCGCGGATCGACGGCCGCTCGCGCAGCGCTGGATGCGGTACGAACGCACTGGAAGCGCACGCTCGGCGCTGTGCAGGTGGAAACGCCGGATGCGTCGCTCAACGTGCTGGCCAACGGCTGGCTTCTCTACCAGACGGTGGCGTGCCGCTTATGGGCGCGAAGCGGCTACTACCAATCCGGCGGGGCCTATGGCTTCCGGGACCAGTTGCAGGACGTGATGGCGCTCGTGCACACCGACGCCGCGCTCCTGCGCGAGCACCTGCTTCGTTGCGCGGGTCGTCAGTTCGTCGAAGGCGACGTCCAGCATTGGTGGCATCCACCGTCGGGCCGGGGCGTGCGCACCCGGTGCTCGGATGACTATCTCTGGTTGGCCCTCGCGACGGCACGCTATGTAGAAGCCACGGGAGACCTTGGCGTGCTGGACGAATCGATCCATTTCCTCGAAGGTCGTCCCGTGAACCCCGGCGACGACTCGTACTACGATCTGCCCGGCCGGTCCGCGGAATCGGTCAGCCTGTACCAGCACTGCGTGCGCGCCATCGTACACGGCCTGCAGTTCGGTGCGCACGGCCTGCCGCTTATGGGCTCCGGCGACTGGAACGACGGCATGAATCTGGTAGGGATCAAGGGCGCGGGCGAAAGCATCTGGTTGGGCTTCTTCCTTTGTACCGTGTTGAAGCAGTTCGCCGGCGTCGCTCACGTGAAGGGTGACTCGCCGTTCGCCGAGCGATGCGAGGCGGAGGGGCTCGAGCTTCGCCGGAACCTCGAGCAGCACGGCTGGGACGGCGAGTGGTATCGGCGCGCGTACTTCGATGATGGCTCGCCGCTCGGATCGGCGACCAACGCCGAGTGCCGAATCGATTCCGTTGCGCAAAGCTGGGCGGTGCTTTCGGGCGCGGGCGATCCCATGCGCTCCCGGAGGGCGATGGAGGCCGTCGATGAACGCCTCGTGCGCCGCAACCACGCGTTGATTCAGCTTCTGGATCCACCGTTCGACAAGTCGGATCTCGACCCCGGCTACATCCGGGGCTACGTCCCCGGCGTGCGGGAGAACGGCGGCCAGTACACGCACGGCGCGATCTGGTCGGCGATGGCCTTCGCTGCCTTGGGTGATCGCGAACGCGCATGGGAACTCATGACAATGATCAACCCGGTGAATCACGCGCGAACACCCGAGAGCACGGCGATCTACAAGGTGGAACCTTATGTGATCGCCGCCGACGTCTATGCATTGGCGCCGCATACCGGCCGTGGCGGATGGAGCTGGTATACGGGATCGGCCGGATGGATGTACCGGCTCATCGTCGAATCGCTGCTCGGCGTGACGCTCAAGCGGAACTGTCTCCGCTTCAAGCCCTGTCTTCCCGCGGGCTGGACTGCGTTCACGATGCGCTACCGGTACCGCGAGACGCTGTACGACATCACCATTCGGCAGACGCTCGCCGATGCCGGCACAATCATCGATGCGACCGCCGTGACGGTGGATGGCGTCGCGCAAACCGACGGGGCCGTGCGCCTCGTCGACGATCGTGTCGCGCACCAGGTCGTGGTCGAGGTGCACGCGGCCGGATAGCGGGATCGAACTCCGTGACCTGCCGGAAACGTGGCGCCGACCCCGTCAGCTCGGGTATTGCCATAACCTCGAGCGCCTGCGGGCCGATCCGCCCGCAGGCCACCTCATTCGTAGAGCATTCGCGGCCAGTCGATCGCCCGCGATATCGGCGACCCCCAGAAATGCATTGCGTCGGCGGCGACATGCGTGTATGAATGAGTTGCAGGTTCATCAAGCGAAGTTGCTGGTCCGTCGTTGCCGCCCTCGCGGTATTCCTCAGGTCTTTGTCTCTCTCCCTTGAAGTTCCGGCACCCGGGCGAACGCCCGTCATGCGTCATTCACAGGAGCAGCAGACATGGGTACAGGTACAGTGAAATGGTTCAACGACAGCAAGGGGTTCGGCTTCATCACGCCCGACTCCGGCGGCAAGGATCTGTTCGCGCACTTCTCGGCCATTGAAGGCGACGGCCACAAGACCCTGCGCGAAAACCAGAAGGTCTCGTTCGACACGACGACCGGCCCGAAGGGCGACCAGGCGGCGAACATCAAATCGCTCGACTGACCCGGTTCGAGCAACGAGAAGCCCGGGCAACCGGGCTTTTCTGTTTGCATGATCGAATGAATCGGGAGCATGGCGACCACGCGCCCGAGGTGCGCTAGTGCGGCGATTCCACGATCTCGCGCGATCGCCCGGGATGTCGCACGAGCGGACGCTGTGCTTCGATCGGCGTCAACGGCGTGTCGTGGCTTGCCGCCGCACCGTCGACGCCATGCATGGGGATTCGACTGGCCGGCGGATGGGAGTGGCGCTCGATCCGGCCGAATATCAGGCGCACGGCCCAACCGGACGTTCGGACAATCGTCATCACCAGCCCCATCATGCCGAAAATCTGCAGGTACGCCGGCTTCTTGGAAACGGGCGTCTTGTCACGAATCAGCGCGACGACCAGCCAGACCGGATTGTAAAAGTACAGATACCCCGCGAGCATCGCCAGCTGCTTCTGCCATGGTCGCCTGTGATTGGATGCAACCACGTAGTTGCCGTCGCACATGTACGGGCGCACGGCCCTGCCACCGACGCTCTTGAATACCTGGCCGCTCGTATAGGTCGATTCCAGCAGTTTCGAACCCACGGCGGGCGTGAGCATCAGCACCTGCAGCGAAACGGCGCCGGCCTTGCGCAGGAGTTCGATCTGGTTCAGCAGCCCATAGTTCGACCCGCGCGAGTAGAGCGGCTGCGAGTCGTGGTGCATCATCATCGGCATTGGACATATGCCGGCGTCGCGCAGCGCGCGAAACGCATCGGTGGTCTTGTCGGCGCTCTGCCCCTTCTTGACGAGCGTCGCGGTCAGATCCTCGACGCCGAGCCACAGCGCGCGACAGCCCGACTCGCGGACGAGCGGCAGGTGCTCCTTCATCTGCAGCGTGTCGTGGACCGTCACCTCGGTATACCATCGCGCCCGGTTGCGGAGCTTCACGCCGTCGAATTCCGCGCGGGCCAACTTCTCCACGATGTCGAGCGTTCGCGACTTGTCGTTGAAGAAGTTGTCGTCGGCGCCGAAGAAGAAGCGAAGTCCGTACTCCTTGTTGAGGCGATACATCTCGTCGGCGATCCGATCGCCGCTCTTCACGCGATACTGGCGCTGGTTGTAGGCCGGGATCGGGCAGTACGGACAGGCGAATTTGCAGCCGAACGTCAGAACGAGCGAACTGATGGGGCTCCGCTTCTGCACCTGATCGACCGGCATCGCACGCGCGCTGAGCGTGGCGTGCCGGCCCGGAGGCTCCATCAGCTGGTAACCGAGTACCGGGTGGGGCAGCTCGTCGAGATCGCCGACGAGGCGTTGAATCCCCGTGTCGACCAGTTCCTCGGGAACTCCGTTCCTGTCGCCGCGCGAATAGACCAGACCAGGGACATCGTCGAGCGCCCGGCTGTCGCGCGCGCGATTGAACGCCGACCGCATCGACTCGCCCCGAACTCGCATCGACAAGACCACCTCGATGAGGCTCAGCAGGACGAATTCCTCGCCCGTGACGACGACGTCCGCACGACCGGGCCGCGAAGGGTTGGCACTGAAGAGATCATAGGGCTGGTACACGGCGTGGGGCCCGCCGGCGATGATCAGCGGGCGATGCGCGGGGTCGATCCCGTGGGCGTCACGGATCAGATCCATGCATCGCTCCGAATGGAGGCTCATGCTCGAAACCATGAACACATCGGGGACCCTGCCATCGAGCTGCATCTGCGACGGTCGGAAATTGCGGTTCCACTGCTGCAGGACGATCCGGGTCTTGTCGAATCCGGCGTCCGCGAGGGCCGAGCCGATGGCCCGGACACCGGCGGGGATCATTCGCGTGTCGGCGAAAATGAACGGCAGCATTCGCGTACGATGATCGAAAGCACAGGCGATCACGGACGACAGGTCGTGATCTTCGGCGCGGCGCCGCAGGCGATCACGAAGGCGCGTCAATTCGCCCGGTTTGAGCAGTTCGTCGCCGCGCGTACGTCGGGGAAGCTCCATGGCGGACCTCTCCGGAAGAACGTGACATGTCCGCTCGCGACGAACGGCGGGGCGTAACCGCAAGCCTCGCCAGCCGAGCGGGAGCGTGGCGGATACCTGCATGCCAGCAAGGTGATCCGTGCTGTTGCCGGGTGATCGTAACATGGGCGTCGCGGCAACTGGAAGGGTTCGCCGAGCTATTGTGTGCGACACCGTACATACAGCGTCGATCAATCCGATCAAGCTTCAGTGCACGGCATCGGGTGCCCATGGCGGGCCGCGATGTTGAATGGATTTCTCGTTTCGATTTGGAGCCGTCACCGCAATGATCTCGTATTCGTCCGAACATCGCCCGCGACCGTCCGCGTCCCACGGCGCAGCGCTCAATTCGCCTCACGAGGGGCGCAGCCGCCCTGCCTGCCCACGATGCAATGCCAGCGCAATTCGAATTCCGCGTCGGTTCATCGACCGCGTCATGAGCGTGGTTCATCCCGTTCACCGCTACCGCTGCCATTCGTTCATCTGCAATTGGGAAGGCAATCTGCCCTCCACTGCGCTCGTCTCCGATCGGGGAAATGCACTGGCAGTCACTTTACTGAACCGGGCGCCCGCGAATTCGATCGCTCCGGACGAGTCTTCGTAAGCCCCCCGCACCGACAAGAACCCGACAAAATGGATACGATATTGCGACGACTGCTTCCTGCCCTGACCGCCCTTGCCGCTCTTATCGCTGGCGCGGCTCAGGGCGCCGACTCGTCTGCCGTGCCGCCACTGCCGCTGCCCGGGCCGTACGCGGTCGAGTGCAGCAACGTCGCGCAGGATTTCAGCCGCCTGGCGCCCGGCGAGGACGTCCAGCTGTATTGGGAAGGTGTGCCGCGCGGGGACGGCACGCCGCGCAACGCTACCGACCTCCTGTCGGACCCCGCGAACACGCTGTCGGTGACGGTAAACGCACCGAATAATTCCGACGTGTACGGTTCGTTCGCAGGGCGGGCCATTCCTTACGTCGTGGTGATCTGTCATCCGACGATCCCCGCCAATCCGCGGCCCGATATGTCATTGCCGACGGGACGGACGGTGCCGCACATGCAGCGCGGCAACGAATTGCCATTGTGGCCGGACGCGACGACGCGTTATCCGGTGCTGCTCTTCTCGCATGGCTACGGCGGGAGCCCCCTGTCGAACGACTACATCTACGCGTTGACCGTCTTCGCGAGCTTCGGCTATGTCGTCGCGGCGCCGTTTCACACGGACGCGAAATTCTCCGACCTCAAGCTCGAGAACATCGACGACGTCTTCTACCTGTTCACGCATCTGGAGGATTTCCTGGCGATGCAGGCGCTGCGGCCGCTGGCGCTTTCGGCGACCATCGATCTCCTGCTGACGAAACCGCAATGGCGCGATCGCGTCGACAGCGCGCGGATCGGCGGTTTCGGCGCGAGCATGGGTGGCGAGTCGCTGATGCTGATGGCGGGAGCGGGTCTCACGACGTCGATCGGGCAGTCGTGGACGCAGTTACCGAACGACACGCGGCTCAAAGCGGCCGTCGGGTACGTGCCCTATTTCGGGCAACCGGGCCTGCCGGCGTTCGGCCGCGGTCAGCACGGGCTCGACGGCGTCACGCTCTCGTATCTCGCCATCAGCGGCACTTCCGACACGTCCGCGCCGATCGTCCAGGCGCTCGAGGGCGTTTCGCGCCTCGCCGGCCCGCGTGAGCTCGTGGCGCTCGTCGGCGTGAAACACGGCTTCGACGTACCGTCGACCAACGACATCTTCACCTGGTCGGTCACCTATCTCGACGCGGAGGTTCGCGGCGATCCCGTCGCCCGCGAAAAGCTCCTGCGGATGACCAGCGTAGCGGGAGGCGGTGACGACCGCGTGCTCGTTCCCTTCAGCGGATCCGCGCCGGGCTCATCCGCGCCCATCAACTTCGGAGGATTGTGGTGGAACGTTCCCGCCGGCTCGGAGTCCGGCTGGGGCATCAATTTTGCGCACCAGGGCGACGTGATCTTCGCGACGTGGTTTACCTACGATCTCGCCGGCAAGCCGTGGTGGCTGTCGATGACCGCCACCAAGACCGGCGGCGACACGTATGCCGGAACGATCTACGAGACCCGGGGCCCGGCGTTCAACGCCATCCCGTTCGACCCGAGCGCGGTGACGCGGATTGCCGCTGGAAAGGGAACGCTTGCGTTCAGCGACGTCGATTCCGGCTCGTTTGCCTACGTCGTCAACGGCGTCACGCAGACCAAGGTCATCACGCGGGAGAAATTCGCGAGTCCCGTTCCGGTCTGCGTGTTCGGCGCGGCATCGGATCTGGCGTCGGCAACCAACTACCAGGACGTGTGGTGGAACGCTCCCGGGGGTTCCGAATCCGGGTGGGGTATCAACCTGACGCATCAGGACAACATCATCTTCGCGACGTGGTTCACCTACGACCTGGATGGAACGCCGCTATGGCTTTCGACGACCCTGGTCAAAGCGACCGGCCCGACCTACGCCGGCACGCTGTACTGGTCGACGGGTCCCGCTTTCAGCGCGACGCCGTTCGACCCGAGAAATGTCTCGCGGACAGCGGTGGGAACGGCGGCACTGACATTCGCCAATGGCAACAGCGGGACCTTCTCGTACTCCGTGCACGGCATTGCGCAATCCAAAGCGATCACGCGGCAGGTGTTCCGGACACCGGGAACGATGTGCCAATAGCCGCCCGACGCTAAAGTCGCGTCGCACCGGCCACGGCAAGTTTCTCGATCGCGCGCTCGGCATCGGCGCCGTTGCGCGCGGCGAGCGCGAGGGTGTCGTCGCAGACGCGTCGCCAATGTACGGCCCCCGCCGCGGCTGCGGCGCCGAGCGCGCCGCCTCCATCGCCCCGAAGCCACGCGTCGTAGGCATCACGCAGCCGTGGAAACAGCTCGCGGCGAATGCCGTCGAGTCCGGCGAACCAGAGCAGGATCGACGTTGAAGCGCCCCGCGCGACGAGCGTGGGAAGCGTGACCGTGCAATCGGCGAGATGATCGCGTGCCGCACGCGCAAAGATTTCGGCACGGCGCTCGGCAAAGCCTTCGAGCATCCGCTCCCACGCCGGCGAAAGCCGCTTCCCGGCCGCGCGCTCACCCAGCTCGTGCAGGATCAGCGTTTCCGTTTCGGCGTCGGCCATCCGTTTGAGCGCCGACATCGGCTCGTCCGCGAAGCCGCAGGCATCGAGCGCGGCCTTCAGCGCGCCCCCGGCACTCCGGCGGCTCCACATCTCGGCCCGCTCCCAGAGCAACCGCTGCAGGGGATCGGTCCGAACGTAGATCGTTTCGGCACGCAATGCCGCCGGCGCGGGCGCGAGATCCCGCGCGTACTCGCGGCCGGCGACGAGAACGAGCACGCCCTCGCGCCATTCCTCGCGCAGGAGCTCGCCCAGGAAGAACTGGGGCTTTCCGAAGCGCCCGACACCGGCGCCATAGACCCACCCCTGGGGGATCAGCTTGCGGTTGACCGCCTCGGCGGCGTAGGGGTCGAGGAGCTCACCGTCGACCGGCAGCGGCCGATAGCCGGCGTGTTCGATCGCGTCCCACTTGGCCTCGCGTTCCGAGAGCCATTCGCCCACGTCCGCGCGCGACAACACGGCATCGAGCGCGTAGCCATGCTCCCAGCGATGCAGCTCGCGCATCTCGAGCAGGTACGTGCACATCGTCATGTTGCGCGCATGCCGGGCGTCGCTGATCTGGCAGTTTGCACGCACGGCTTCGACGAGCCGGGCGAGATGCGGGGACGTCGGCGGGATCATCGGTCCCCGGAACGCCTGGCAGCCGCCGGTCACTCGTCGCCGACGACGCCGGGCGCGGGTTCGCGCACCTGCGACAGCAGGTTCTCGGCCTCGTTCTCGTTCGCGGCAAAGATCACCTTGATCGTGCAGTCCTGGGGCCGCTCCGGGTTCGCGCGGAGCGCCTTCGCCTGAGCGGAGGCCTCGCCGAACGACGGGTGGTCCGTTACCTTCTCCAGGCGACGAAACGGAAAAACGCGGTAGATGAAATAGGGCATGACTGTCAATCGACGTAACGTTTGAGGGCCCGCCGGCGCCCGGGTTTGCTCTTCTGGATGACGACGCCGCGCACCGCCGTCAGATCGGCGAGCGACGTCGTCGCGCAGGCGGGGTTGAGCGCGCGCAGTTGCCAACCTGCATCGCAGCGAAAGAGCTGCCGCAGCGTCCAGTCGCCGTCGACCTGCGCAACGACGAACGAGCCGTCTGTCGCATGCCCTTCCGGTTCGACGACGATGATCTCCCCCTCGACGAATTCCGGCTCCATCGCGTCGCCCAGCACCATCAACGCAAACGGCTCCGCGCCGCTGCAGTCGCCAACCGCGGCCGTTTCATTGGCCAGTATCGGGATCGTGGGTCGGGTCATCATGTCCCCCGGGGGGGCAGCGAACGCTGTGAGCGTGGGGGTCGTCCATCCTAGGCGACGATCGATCGAACCTGCGCGGCAGGACAGCCCGCCTCCTGCAATGCGGCGGTGGCCGCCGCGACGAACGGCGATGGCCCTGCGACGTAGACGTCGGCCGCCGCAGGTGTCATCGCCGTCGCGACGGCATCGATCGCGCGCCGTGCGCCGGTCGCCGGATCCGCATCCGCGTGCGCGGCGTAACGGAAGTGATCGAAGGCCTCGGCCCAGGCACGGCACTGGTTCGCGAGGTAGTGGCCGTCGGCACGGGTCGCGAGCCAATCGAGCGAGAACGATTCGACCGCATCCACCGCCATCGCGTGCTCGATCAGGCTCTTGATCGGCGCGAATCCGGTATCGCAGGCGACGAACGCGAGCGGTCGGCCGCTGTCGGCGAGCACGAAGTCGCCGACGGGCCCCCACACCGTCAGCGCGTCGCCCGTCTTCAGTCCGCCGCCGAACAGCAGCTCCGCGAACCCGTCGGCCGAATTCCGCCCGATGTGGAAGTGCAGGTTGCGGTCGTCGCACGGGCAGCTCGCGATCGGGTAGACGCCCTGCGCGTCGCCGCCGCGTCCTCCGCCGAACAGCGTGACGCTCTGGCCGGCGAGAAACCGCAGCCGGCCGTTGCGCGGCGTCTGCAGATGCAGCAGCATCGTGTCCGGCGCGAGCGGCACGATACCGCGTATGCGAACGGCGATCTCCTGTTCGGGGATCTCTCCCGGACCGAGCGCCTCCAGTGCCTCGATGACGATCTCGCTCGACGCGGCCGAATGCGCGCAGAGCAGCGTGTATCCCTGCAGCCGCTCCGCTTCCGACAGCGGGTAGTCGAACGGCATCGCCTTCACCACGCTGCCGGCGACGATGCGTGCCTTGCACAGCCCGCAGGTGCCGTTGCCGCAGCCGTAATTGAGCTTGAGGCCGGACTTCAAGCCGGCCTGCAGCAGCGAGTCGCGCCCTTCGACGAAGAATTCGTGGCCGCTCGGTCGCAGCGTCACGTGCGCGGATACGATCTTCAGCATGTCGTCCATGATCGTGAGGGCATCGGCGGTTTCGGTGGCAAGGACTTCGGCGAGACCGCGTTCGAGCGCGGCGGACAATCGCGCGAGATCGCGATCGGGCGATGCTGCGGCCAGATCATCGATCTGCCGCTGCACCGTCGTGACGAGCTCGTGGTAGCGCTGCAGATGCCGGCGGACGTCGGCCAGCTCCTGGCTCTGCGCGAACAGCCGCTGCGCCATCACTTCCTGGCTCGGAAGCGCGTGCTCGAACACGCGGCGTCCGAAGGCCTCCTCCTTCAGCCGGGCGACGCGCTCGAACGCTCCCGATTCCTCGAGGCTGAATTCCGGGTACAGCGCGGTCAGGCTCTCCGTCGAAATCAGGCCGTCCGAGGTCGCGAGGCGACCGTCGCGGATCTGCTTCTGCAGCGCGCCGCGGGCGACGCCGATGAGGCGCGCCGCGCGGGACAGGGAGAGCCACTGCGCCATGCATCACTCTCGCGTGCGCCGCGAACCCGGTGCCTTCATGCGGAAGCGACCCGGTCGTAGTAGCGCGCGCGGTAGAGCAACCGGGGCGCGCCCGGTTCGTCGACGAACCCGGTGCGCTCGTGCAGCACATTGTTGCAGACGATGCCCATCCCCGGCTCCAGCGTGATCCGGTGATGATACGGCGACGGCGTGGCGAGCACTCGCCCCAGCGCGACGACCGCGGCCTCGACGGCCCCATCGCGCTTCCATTCGATGCTCCTGGTGCGCGCGGTATAGCGCATGTGAAGCGCGCCGCTTTCGGGCTCGATCGAGAACACGGGCCCCGTCTCCGCGGGTCGCGCGATACCGTCCTCGTCCTCGCGCGCCGGGATCGTCAACGCGTCCGCCGCCATCAGCGCGCGCACGTGCCGGGCGTCCTCGTCGCGCAGCATCAGATACGCGATCTCGTGATCGAGCAGCGTGTTTTCGCCGCCCGAGGATGCCCGTCGGGCGCAATGCAGCAGCATCGCCCGGATGCGCCGCGCCGGCGGGTTGTAGTAGCCATCCGTGTGCCAGCGGATCGGCCGGTTCGTGTAGGGGATGAATTCGCCGCGGCCCGCCTCCCCGGCCACGGTCACGTGGCTTATGCCATCGTCGTCGGCAAGGTAGTTGCGGTCGAGACGGGTGAGCCCCAGCTGCCGCCCCAATTCGCGCGGCAGCTCGGGATCGGCATCGCGCACACCCGAGACGTAGACCGCCATGTTCGCGCGGCGGCAGCCGTCGACGAGCGCCGTCCTCTCGGCAGCGGTCAGCGCGCGCGGATCGCCGACCTCGACCGTCAGCGCGGACAGATCCGCCGGATAGCCGGCAAGCTTGTTCGCGCGCCATTGCCGATAGCCGACGGCATTGTCCGGCCCGAACGGACTCGCGACCCGCGTCCCGACCTGCAACACCGCGTCCGTCACCTTATTCACCCCGGGTTGCGGATCCACGGCGCGACCGCCGCGGCGCTTCGTCCAGCAGGCCGGCCATCGCGGCCTGGAGCGTCGCGACGGCGTCGGGCGCTTCGCTGTCGATCACCTGTGACACGGCCCACGTCTGCTCGTGGCGTTCCATCACCTCGGCAACGCGATGCCCGAGGCAGCGGATGAACGCATAATCGGGCCCATCGTCGTTCCACTTGCAATCCGAATAGTCGTCCGACCGCCGGTTGACGAGCGCGATGAAACGCCGCTTGATCGCCTCCGGCGTGTCCGCACGGAGCAGGTCGGCCTCGTTGTCGGCGAGAAACGCGCCCACCCGATTCGCCAGCGCGGTCGTGAACTCGGTGCGCCACGCTGCATCGCCCCGCCGGTGGGCGATCCGATCGGCGCACAACGTCAGGAAGGCGAGAAATTCGGCGAGGAACGCGAAATACACGGGGCCCGGCGGCAGTTCGAAGCGCGCCTTGCGCATGTTCTTGAGCGAGTTCTGGGCGATCCGAAACGTGATGAAGGCCGCCGCGCCGGCGATCTCGGTCGCGGTCTTCGGCGTTTCCGCCTTGAACCACTGGCTCTTGACACGCATGGCGAAGCTCGCCCGTGTCAGAGGCGACGACGGACGCCGGCCGGCCCGGCACGGTCCGCGGACGCCGCACAAGTCGATTTCGACGGCACGCTACTTGCCGATGTAGAACTCGAACTCGCCGGGGCCCGTCTCCTCGGAGGCGAGCAGCCACAGGCCCGTCGCCTTGACCCAGTCCGCGACGTCGGCGCTGATTCCCGGACAGTTGCTCACGAGCTTCAGCGTCTCGCCCGTGCGCATCCCGTTGAGCAGTTTCTTCGCCTCGACGATGGGGCCGGGACACACGGTGCCGCGAAGGTCGAGGGTGACGTTCGCGACCACCTCGCGTGTGCGTCCCTTGCGGATGTAGAACCCCTGGCTCCCGTCGGGACGCCGCTCGGTCCTCGCGATGTGGTTGTCGGTGTACTTGACCCACGCGAACAGGTCGTCCGGCGTGCCCGGACAATCCGAGAGCAGGAGCAGAATCTGGCCGGGCTTCATGTCGTCCATGAGCCTCTTGGCGCCGACCAGCGGACCCGGGCAGCTCAGTCCTCGCAGGTCCAGCGTCAGGTCGGCGCTGACACCGCTGTCGTCGGTCGTGGTCATAGGTGTGTCGTCATCCAGTGAGTTTGCGCGTGCTACCGATGCCGGCTGCCGATTCAATAGCCGCCCTTGCCATAGGGCTGCGGCAGGCCCGCAATCTTCGCACCCTGCTTCGCCGGGCCCACCGGGAAGAGGTCATACAGGTACTTGCTATCCGCGTCCGGACGGATCGCCTGGAACCCTTTCAGCATATTCCGAAAGTTGGGCGTGTGTCCGTGCTCCTGATACTCGTCGCGGAGGAATTTGATCACCTCCCAATGCGCGGGAGTGAGGGCGATCCCGTCCGCCTTCGCGATGACCTCGGCGATTTCATCGGTGAAATTGGCCTCGAGCAGATACCCTTCGGCGTCGGTCTCGAGTTCGACTCCCTGCACCACGTACCCCATGACTTGCCTCCCTTCGCCCCGACGTCCCCGCCGGGATTTCCGTTGCGCGCCCCGGGCCGCGTCAGGCGACCGCGGCGATCGATTTGTGCGGAACGAAGATTCCGCAGCCCAGCGCCCGGTCGCTGCCCATGCCCTCGGATTGCATCGTGAGGGACGCGTCGTGCGACAACCCGTGCAGCACGACGCTGAACCCGACGATCTCGCGCTCGCCCGCCGTCACGGTCCGGCGCCGGCCGGTGATGAATTGGCACACGACACCCCGTGCGTGCAGCCGCTGCGCGACCTCGTCCTCGAACGCGGCCTCCCCCGCGGCCCCGGCAACCACCTGCTGGGCGTGGAGCGTCGCCCAGGGCGACAGGGGCCGGGCGGCCCCGGTACCCACGGCGAGACCGCTTCCCCCCACGTCCAGCGTCTTCCCCGCCAGCTCCAGTGTTTCACCCAACCTTCGCTCCGGCACGCGCAGCGTCAGCTTGGCGCGATTCGCGAGCAGCACCACGCCATAGCCGGTCGGCGCCGTGCGCAAGCGGTGGATCCCGGCCGCCGATTCGGCTTCGAGCCATGGCAGCCAGCACCCCACGGCACGCCAGAGCCCGTAGGCATATTCGACCGGAAGGGTCTTTCCCGCGACGCCGAAAACGACGTCGATGACCGATGCGCCAGCTTCCACCACCGTGCTCTCTCCTGCCCTTCCGTCGGCGCGGGCGCTGTCTGCGCCCTCGGACTCCGGCGTCCGCCCGCGTTCAGTCGCTCCGATCGGCCGGCGAGTCCGAGCCCGTCGGCTGCGCGGCGCCCCAGCGCCGCATCGCGTCGCCCCATTCCTGTGCCGTCAGCGGGTCGACATCGAAGATGGTGAAGCGGCTCTTCTCCCGGATGCGCACGCGCAGCAGATGCATCCCGCCGGCGTCGTGCGCGACCTCCTGCAACTCGACCTCCTGCCCTCCCAAGGGAACCTTGAACCGGGCGAAACTCGTGATCTTGGGCATCGGGTACTCGTCGCGTCATCGAGGAAGGGGACCCGGAATCGCCATTCCCGGCTCGCACGGAAGGGCGGCGCCGACTTCCGAAGCCGGCACGGCCACCCGACGTCACCCATTTTGCGCCTCGAAGCCACTCGCCGGTACCCTCGCGACGGGCGTCGCTATTGGGCGATCTTCCCATCCCGCACGTCCATAGCCAATGCGGGCTACCTGCGGATACCCCATCTGGGTGATTACCGTTTCTCGCCATCCGGCTTATTCAGGGTAGCCGGGCAGAGTGATGGCCGCCCGGGACAAAGTGCCCGTAGCATGGCACTCTTGTCCAGCGTCAACGTGGCGAAATCCGGGCAGGGGCACAATTCCACGGAAACCTGCCGGAATCGGTGCGCCGTCGACGCGAAGGTACTGTGTGTTGCACCGGCGCCGACCCCCTCGGTCGTGCCGTTTTCCGCCGTCTTGGCAAGGAGGAATGAGCGATGGCCAAAGAGATGCATCCGACACCGATGCTGGATCAGCTCGAAAGCGGCCCGTGGCCGAGCTTCGTCACGGGCCTGAAGCGACTGGCAAAGGACAAGGACTACGTCGTCGACCTGATGGGTCAGCTCGAGCATTCGTACAAGACGCGCAAGGGCTACTGGAAGGGCGGGACGGTCGGCGTGTTCGGCTACGGCGGGGGCGTCATCCCCCGCTTCACCGAGGCCAAGGACGCGAACAACAAGCCGATGTTCCCCGACGCTGCGGAGTTCCATACGCTCAGAGTCATGCCGCCGGCGGGGATGCACTACAACACCGATGTCCTGCGCAAGATGGCCGACATCTGGGAACGCCATGGCTCCGGCCTCATCGCCTTCCACGGCCAGTCGGGCGACATCATGTTCCAGGGCGTGACGAGCGAGAACGTGCAGCCGGCGTTCGATGCGATCAACGAGCTGGGCTTCGACCTGGGCGGCGCCGGTCCTGCAGTGCGCACCTCGATGTCGTGCGTCGGTGCGGCGCGCTGCGAGCAGTCCTGCTACGACGAGGCGACCGCGCACCGGACCGTCATCAACAGCTTCCTCGACGACATCCACCGCCCGTCGTTGCCGTACAAGTTCAAGTTCAAGTTCTCCGGGTGCCCGAACGACTGCATGAACTCGATCCAGCGCGCCGACATGGCGGTGATCGGCACCTGGCGCGACAACATTCGTACGGACGAGGAACTCGCGCGCAAATGGTTCGCGAAGCACGGGATGAACGAGCTGGTCAACGACGTCGTCGCCCGCTGCCCGACCAAGGCGATCCAGCTGAAGGAGGTGAAGCACCTGAAGGCGGTGCCGACGGTATCGACGGTCGCGGTTTCCGACACCCACGGGCTCGAGATCGACAATCGCGATTGCGTCCGCTGCATGCACTGCATCAACGTGATGACGGGAGCGCTGGCGCCCGGCAAGGACAAGGGCGCGACGGTGCTGGTCGGCGGCAAGCGGACACTCAAGATCGGCGACCTGATGGGCACCGTGGTCGTCCCGTTCATGAAGCTCGAGACCGACAAGGACCGCGAGAAGCTCGTCGAGCTCGGCCAGAAGGTCATCGATTTCTTCGCCGAGAACGCGCTCGAGCACGAGCGCACCGGCGAGATGATCGAGCGTATCGGCATCGTGAACTTCCTCGAGGCGCTGGAGATTCCGATCGATGCGAACATGGTGTCGGCGCCCCGGACCAATCCGTACGTGCGGATGGACGGCTGGGACGAGGAAGTGGCCAAGATCAAGGCCGCGAAGATGGTCGCCTAAGATGAACGACCCCCACGCTCACTTCGTTCGCTGCCCCCCGAGGGGGTGCACAGTGCCCTCCGGGCGGCCGAGCGGGCACTGAGGAGATCGACGATGGCTCAACCACAGATGCGCCGGGCGACCGAGAGCGGCGTCCCGGACAACCGGCAGTTCCTGCACCCGCTGCTGAAGAAGAACTACGGCAACTGGAAGTACCACGACCGCCCGCGTCCCGGCGTACTGCACCACGTGTCGCACTCCGGCGACGAGGTCTGGAGCGTGCGCGCGGGCACGCAGCGGCAGATGGACGTCTCGACGATCCGCAAGCTGTGCGACATCGCCGACCAGTACGCGGAGGGGCATGTTCGTTTCACGATCCGCTCGAACATCGAGTTCATGGTTTCGTCGGCTGCGAAGGTAGCGCCGCTCATCGCAGAACTGGAGAAGAGCGGCTTTCCGGTCGGGGGCACGGGCAACTCGGTGTCGATGATCGCGCACACGCAAGGCTGGCTCCACTGCGACATCCCCGGCACGGATGCCTCCGGCGTCGTCAAGGCGCTGATGGACGAGCTCTACGACGAATTCCGGCGCGAGGACATGCCCAACCGCGTCCACCTGTCGACGTCCTGCTGCGAGATCAATTGCGGCGGCCAGGCCGACATCGCGATCATCGTCCAGCACACGAAGCCGCCGAAGATCAACCACGACCTCGTCGCGAACGTCTGCGAGCGGCCCGCGGTGGTCGCGCGGTGTCCGGTGGCCGCGATCCGGCCGGCGCTCGTCAACGGCAAGCCCTCGCTCGAAGTCGACGAGAAGAAATGCATCTGCTGCGGCGCGTGCTATCCACCGTGCCCGCCGATGCAGATCAACGACCCCGAACACTCGAAGCTGGCGATCTGGGTCGGCGGCAAGAATTCCAACGCGCGTGCGAAGCCGACGTTCATGAAGATGGTCGCGGCCGGCCTGCCCAACAACCCGCCGCGCTGGCCCGAGGTGTCCGAAGCGGTAAAAGGGATTCTCTACGCGTACAAGGCCGATGCGCGGCCGTGGGAGCGTCTGTCCGACTGGATCGATCGCATCGGCTGGCCGCGCTTCTTCGAGAGAACCGAGCTGCCGTTCACCAAGTACCTGATCGACGACTGGCGCGGCGCGCGGGCGAATCTGAACGCGTCGACCCACATCCGCTTCTAGTATGAAATTCGGCATCCTGGTCAACGAAGGGCCCTACCAGCACCAGGCGAGCGATTCGGCCTACCTGTTCTGCCGGGCCGCGCTCGCCAAGGGTCACGAGATCCATCGCGTGTTCTTCTATCACGACGGTGTCAACAACTCGTCGCGGCTGACCGAACCGCCGCAGGACGACCGCAACATCGTGACCCGCTGGTCGAAGCTCGCCGCCGACCACGGCGTCGACCTCGTGGTCTGCGTGGCCGCGGCGTTGCGGCGCGGCATCAAGGACGAGAACCTCGCGCCGGGGTTCCGCATTTCGGGTCTTGGGCAGCTGGTCGAGACCGGCATTCAGGCCGACCGGCTCGTCGTCTTCGGCGATTGAGATGACGCCCCCGAACTCACGTTGTTCGCTCCCCGCAAGGGGGCGCACGGCGCCCTTCGGGCGGCCGCGCGGGCGCTGAGGACGCAACCATGACCGCCGCCAGCCCCAAGAAGTTCATGTTCGTCAATCGCAAGGCGCCCTACGGCACGATTTACGCGCTGGAGTCGCTCGAAGTGGTGCTGATCTCCGCCGCTTTCGACCAGGACGTTTCGCTCGTCTTCATCGACGACGGCGTCTACCAGCTGAAGAAAGGCCAGCAGACCAAGGGCATCGAGACCAAGAACTTCTCGCCGACGTACCGCGCGCTCGACGGCTACGACGTCGAGAAGCTCTACGTCGAGCGCGAGTCCCTCGAGGCCCGCGGCCTCACGGAAGAGGACCTTATCGTCGACGTCGAGGTTCTGGGCTCTGCCGATCTGGGCAAGCTCATGGACGAGCAGGACGTCGTGGTGTCCTGCTGATCCCGCGGAGATCCGATGCTGCACATCGTCAACAAGTCGCCGTCCGAGCGGAACACGCTGGACACGGTCCTGCGCATCGCGCAATCCGGAAGTCTGCTGCTGATCGAGGACGGCGTGTACGCCGCAACGCGCGGCAACGCGGCGGAAGGACGGCTGCGCTCCGCGATGGCGCAACTCAAGGTCTACGCGCTGCTGCCGGACCTCGAGGCGCGGGCGGTCGCCGACCGCATCATCGACGGCGTGACGACCGTCGACTACGCCGGCTTCGTCGACCTTGTCGCCGGACACCCGAACTGCCAGTCCTGGCTCTGACTGCACAATCCCCACAACCCGCGAGGAGATGCACATGCCCACGATAGAAGTCAACGGCAAGCCGTACGAAACCGACGAAGAAGGCTATCTCGTCAATCTCGGTGAGTGGAACGAGGACGTCGCCAACCACATCGCAAAGACCGAGAACATCGAGATGTCCACGAACCACTGGGAGGTGGTCAACTTCCTGCGCAAGTACTACGAGGAGTATCAGATCGCGCCTGCCGTGCGCGTGCTGACCAAGGCGATCGGCAAGCAGCTCGGTCCGGAAAAGGGCAACAGCCAGTACCTGTACGAACTGTTCCCCTACGGCCCGGCCAAGCAGGCGTGCAAGATCGCCGGGCTGCCGAAGCCCACCGGCTGCGTCTGAGCGCCGGCGGCATGCCTCGGCGCTGATCGAGGCTCCGAAATCGGCACGGACCGTCGCGCTCACCGCCTATGACCGCCGCGACCTTCGTCTACGCGCTGCTGTTCTACGCCGCCGTCGCGGTGTTCGCGGGCGGGCTCGCGCATCGGATCTTCGTCTACGCGCGCGTTCCTGCGCCGTTGAAGATCCCCACGACGCCCGCGCCGACGACGCAGGGCGGGGTCGCACTCCGGCTGCTGCGCGAGGTCGTGCTCTTCGAAAGCCTGTTCAAGAGCAACCTCTGGACCTGGGCCTGCGGCTGGCTGTTCCACGCCGGCCTGGCGCTGGTTCTAATGCGCCATCTGCGCTACTTCGTCGAGCCGGTCTGGGGCTGGGTCGCCTTCCTGCAGCCGTTCGGGGTTTATGGCGGCTTTGCGATGGCCGCGGGTCTCGCCGGGCTCTGGGTGCGGCGCTTCGCCGTGGCCCGTGTACGGTTCATCTCGACGCCGTCGGATCACCTGATGCTGGCGCTGCTGCTCGCGATTGCCGTGTCGGGGCTGACGATGAAATTCGTCGCGCACACCGACGTCGTCGCGGTCAAGGCCTTCTTTCTGGGGCTCATGGTCGCCGACTGGCAGCCGCTTCCCGCCGACGCCGTTCTCTACCTGCATCTCGCGCTCGTCGCGCTGCTGATGCTGATCTTCCCGTTCAGCAAGCTGCTGCACGCGCCGGGTGTCTTCTTCTCGCCTACGCGCAACCAGGCCGACGATCCGCGCGAGACGCGCCATCTTTCCGCATGGGCCGCGCGGCTCGAGCCGCGGGACTAGAGCGCGATCACCCGATCCGACCATGGCCGCGGACATCAAGGCCCCTCCCTTCCGCACGTTCGCGGATGCGCCGCAACCGCTGTTGCCCGGCGCCATGGCGGCTTCGAAGCCGTATGTCGCCAACGACAAGATGCAGCAGGCGATCGGCTTCCCCGGCGCGCTCGCGGACGACTGGCAGCCGAAGGCGCTCGCCAGGATGGGCGAACTGCTCGGCAAGTACCGTTCGCTCAAGGTCTACATGGACAGCTGCGTCCACTGCGGCGCCTGCGCCGACAAGTGCCATTACTTCATCGGCACGCAGGACCCGCTCAACATGCCGGTCGCGCGGCAGGACCTGATGCGCAGCGTCTACCGCCGACATTTCACCGTCGCCGGCAAGCTGTTTCCGAAGCTGGTCGGCGCACGCGAGTTGACCCGGGACGTGCTCGACCAGTGGTACACGTATTACAACCAGTGCTCCGAATGCCGCCGCTGCTCGGTGTTCTGCCCCTACGGCATCGACACCGCCGAGATCACGATGGCGGCCAAGGAGATCATGGACTCGGTCGGCTACGGTCAGAAGTACTCGAACGAGATCATCGGCAAGGTCCATCGGATCGGCAACAACCTCGGACTCCCGGGCCCGGCGCTCGCGGACACGCTAGCGGGCCTGGAAGAGGACGTGAAGGAAGAGACCGGCGCCGACGTCCGCTTTCCGCTCGACGAGAAGGGCGCCGAGGTGCTGCTCGTCACGCCGTCGGCCGATTTCTTCGCCGAACCGCACGTCGACAGCCTGATCGGCTACGCCAAGGTGTTCCACGCGGCCGGAATCCGCTGGACGCTCTCCTCGCGCGCATCGGAGGCCGGCAACTTCGGGCTCTTCATCGGCAGCTACGAGCAGCTGCAGAAGATCGCGTTGCGCATCCGCGAGGCGGCGCTCGAGCTCGGCGTCAAGCGCATCGTCGTCGGCGAATGCGGGCACGCGTGGCGCGTCGCGTACAGCATGTGGAACACGCTCGCCGGAATCGGCGCCGGCGGCAGCGATTCCTTCGCGAAGGCGCTGCAGAGCCAGCTCGACGCACGCTACAAGCAGCCGATGCACATCTGCGAACTGACGTGGGACCTGATCGAGCGCGGGGCGCTCACGCTGGACAAGGAAGCGAACGACCATCGCGTCGTCACCTTTCACGACTCGTGCAATGTCGCGCGGGCGTCGCGGATGGGCGACGCTCCGGGCGGACAGTTCGAAATTCCGCGCGCGATCATCAGGGCGGTCGCGAACAAGTACGTGGAGATGCGCCCGGGAACCACGCGCGAGGCGACGTTCTGCTGCGGCGGCGGGGGTGGACTCCTGACCGACGAGTTGCTCGACCTGCGCGTCAAAGGCGCGCTGCCGCGGATGGAGGCGCTCTCGGAGGTAGCCAATCGCGACGGCGTCAATTTTATGGCGACGATCTGCGCGATCTGCAAGGCGCAGTTCACCAAGGTATTGCCGTATTACGGTTTCAAGATGGGCATGGTGGGCGGCGTCCACCAGCTCGTCAGCACGGCGATCCGGCTCGGCGCCAAAGAGTAAATGACCGAGTAACGGCCCGCGACGGCCCTATTTTCAACACGTTCCGGAGATCAGCCGATGTCGTCCTCGACCGAACCGCGCACCGAGAAACTCACGTTCCGCCGCTATCGCGACGGCGATGTCAAATGGGAGTCGTGGCGCGACCAGATCTTCCAGGCGAGCTGGACCCACAAGTGCCCTACCTACATCCAGTCGACGCCGCCGTGCCAGGGCAGCTGCCCGTCGGGCGAGGACATCCGCGGGTACCTCAACATCGTGCGCGGCATCGAGAAACCACCCGCAGGGGTGGCGTGGCAGGAATACGCGTTTCGCCGCCTCACCGAGGCCAACCCGTTTCCTTCGGTGATGGGCCGCGTCTGCCCCGCTCCCTGCGAAACCGGCTGCAACCGCAACGAAGTCGAGGATCACGTCGGCATCAACTCGGTGGAGCATTACCTCGGCGAGTATGCGATCAGGAACAACCTGAAGTTCGTGGCCCCGCAGGCGAAGACCGGCAAGAAGGTCGCCGTGATCGGCGGCGGGCCGGCCGGGCTCTCGTGCGCCTATCAACTCGCGCTCAAGGGCCACGCGGTGACGGTCTTCGACGAGCACGAATTGCTCGGCGGCATGATGCGCTACGGGATTCCCGGCTTCCGCACGCCGCGCGAAGTGCTGGACGCAGAGATCCAGCGGATCGTCGATCTCGGCGTCGACGTGCGACTCAGGTGCCGGATCGGCACGGACGTCACGCTGGCCTCGCTTCGCGAGCAGTACGACGCTGTGTTTCTCGGCATGGGCGCGCAGTCGGGACGGCCGTTGCCGGCGCCCGGCGGTGATGCTCCGAACGTCGTCACCGCAACGGCTTTCCTCAAGGCGTTCAACGACGGCCGGCTGCGCCACGTCGGAAAGCGCGTCGTCGTCATCGGCGGCGGCGACACCTCGATCGACGTTGCGACCGTCGCGCGGCGCCTCGGCCACATCGGGCACGCGAAACCGACCGACTTTCCCGAGCTCGCGATCGGCGGGCACATGGCGCACGACGTCGCGTCGGTATCGGCGAAGCAAGGGGCGGAGGTGACGCTGACGTCGGTCTTCAACGTCGACCGGATGCAGGCCAACAAGCACGAGATCGAGCAGGCACAGGCCGAGGGCATCGCGATCCGCGGCGGGCTCGCGCCCGTGCGCGTCGTCAAGGATTCGAGCGGCCGCGCCATCGCGCTCGTCGTGGCCCAGTGCGAAGCGAAGTTCGTCGGCCCGCGCCTCGAGATCAAGGTCATCGAAGGCACCGACGAGGAAATCCCCGCTGACCTCGTCGTCTCCGCGATCGGCCAGGCGGTGGACTTCACCGGGCTCGAGGAATTCGACACCGGCAAGGGCGCCGTTGCCACCGACAAGAACTATCAGATTCCCGGCACGCCGGGGACCTTCGCCGGCGGCGACGTGATCCGGCCGCACCTGCTCACCACAGCAATCGGTCACGGCGCCATCGCCGCCGACGGCATCGACCGATTCCTCGCCGGCGAGGCCCAGGAGAAGCGGCCGAAGGTCGATGTCCACGTCTTCGACCTCAAGCGCAAGATGATCGAGAAGGGCCTCGCCTTCTCGGAAACGCACGAGCCGATCCTCGGCACCGACAAGAGCAACGCGGCCATTCACAACTACGACAACCGGTCGGACCGCTACGTCATACCGCACGAGGAGCTCTTCCTCGGGCACTTCACCTATGTGCCGCGGATGAAGCGCCGGGTGATCACGCTCACGCGCGAGACCGCGCTCGGCAACTTCGAGGAGCGGTTGGAGCCGCTGTCCGAAGCCGATGCCGTGGCCGAGGCCAAGCGCTGCATGAGCTGCGGCCAGTGCTTCGAATGCGACAACTGCGTCGTCTACTGCCCGCAGACGGCCGTCGCACGCGTGCCGAAGAAAGAGGCGACCACCGGCCGCTACGTGTATACCGATTACGACAAGTGCATCGGCTGCCATATCTGCGCCGACGTCTGCCCGACCGGGTACATTCAGATGGGGCTGGGCGAATAGGGCGATGCGCGGCGCGGGCTCACCCGGCAGGTTGATGCGGACCGTCATGCTGGCGGTGACGCTGGCGGTTGCGTCCGCCGCTGCGCCTTTCGCGCAAGCCGCCGCCGACTCGCCGCGCGCACCGACACGGGTACCGCTGCCCGCGATCGAGGCCGGCACGGGCGATCGCTGCGTCGAGGACACGCCGTTCATGCGTCGCAACCACATGGACCTCCTGAAGCATCACCGCGACCGGACGGTGCGCGACGGGATCCGCACGACGCAGCACAGTCTCGCCAACTGCGTCACGTGCCACGCCAGCAAGAAGACCGGCCGCGTCACCGGCGCCGAAGGATTCTGCTCGAGCTGCCACAGCTACGCCGGCGTGAAGCTGGACTGCTTCGAGTGCCACGCGGACAGGCCCAGGGCCGCCGTGGCGGAAGTACACCGATGAGCGTCGATCACGGCCGGCGGAAGTTCCTCTGGGAGTCGGCGGCGCTCGCGGGCATCGCGATCGCGCCCGGAATCACGCTCTACGACCTCGCGCACGGGCGCGCGCCGGAAGCCGCGGCGTCGACGGCAGTGCGCTGGGGCCTGCTCGTCGACATGAACCAGTGCGAATCCGGGTGCAATGCCTGCGTCACCGCCTGCGACACCGAAAACGGACTGGGGGGCGGCAAACGCGCCACGGATTCGCAGTGGATCCGCAAGATCGAGCTCAAGGACATGCGTGGCCGCGTGCGCTCGCTGCCGATGATGTGCCAGCACTGCGCGCACCCGCCGTGCGTCGACGTCTGCCCCACCGGGGCGTCATTCAAGCGCGCGGACGGCATCGTGCTGGTCGACCGACACACCTGCATCGGCTGCCGGTATTGCATGATGGCCTGCCCCTACGGCGCGCGCTCGTTCGTGCACGAGCCTGTCACGAACCAGAAGCCGGACGTACCGCGAGGGAAGGGCTGCGTCGAATCCTGCACGCTGTGCGTCCACCGGATCGACCACGACCGGATTCCCGCGTGCGTCGAGGCTTGCACGACGGCGGGCCGCAAGGCACTGCTCTTCGGCGACTTGAACGACCCGCGAAGCGAAATTTCGCAGCGGCTCGCCGCGGTGGCGACGACCCAGGTGCGCGCCGACCTGCGCCTGGACACCGCGGTTCGCTACCACGGACTCTAGACCGTTCCATGCGCGCATCCCCCACCCCATCCTCGCCGCGCCGGTTCTGGGCATTCGTCGTTGCCGGCCTCGCGGTCGTGCTCGCCGGGCTGGCCGCCGCCCACTTCATGGAAGAGCACGGTCACATCGTCACCGGCATGAACAACCAGGTCGTCTGGGGGATGCCGCACGTGTTCGCGATCTTCCTGATCGTTGCCGCATCCGGCGTGCTCAATGTCGCGTCGATCGGCTCGGTCTTCAAGCAGGTGGCGTACAAGCCGCGTGCGCGGTTCTCCGCGCTGCTCTGTCTCGCCCTCCTCGCGGGCGGCCTCGCGGTGCTCATGCTCGACCTGGGCCGTCCCGAGCGCGTGATCGTCGCCATGACGCACTACAACTTCACCTCCGTGTTCGCATGGAACATGTTCCTGTACAGCGGCATGGCGGCGATCGTCGTCGTCTATCTGTGGACGCTGATGGAGCGCCGGATGGGGGTCTGGTCGCCCCACGCGGGCACGGCCGCGTTCGCGTGGCGGATCATACTCACGTCCGGAACCGGCTCGATCTTCGCGTTCCTCGTCGCGCGGCAGGCCTACGGCGCGGCGATCCTCGTGCCGCTGTTCCTCGCGATGTCGTTTGCGTGGGGACTCGCCATGTTTCTCGTCGCGGAATCGCTGCTCTATCGATGGCACGGCATCGAGGTCCCGGTGGCGATCCGACGCCGGATGCAGAACCTGCTCGCCCTGTTCGTCATTGCCGTGCTCTTCTTCGTGCTGATCCACCACCTAACCAACATCTACTTCGCGAAGGCGATCCCCTTCGAACGCTTCATCCTGATGGACGGCGGCGTCTACCCGCAGCTCTTCTGGTGGGGTTACGTCGTCGCCGGCAGCGTCGCGCCCCTGATTCTGATCTGGCGGGGGGCTGCGAGCGCCACTCGCGGCACGCTCGCGGCCCCGTTGCTGGTGGTCGCCGGTGCGTTCTCGCTGCTCTATGTCTTCATCATCGGTGGCCAGGCGTATCCGCTCGAACTCTTCCCGGGTTTCGAGACGACGAGCAGCTTCGGCGATGGCCAGGTGCGCTCGTATGCCCCGAGCCTGCCGGAAGTCGCGCTCGGGTTCGGCGGGCTGGGCATCGCGTTCCTGATCGCGCACATCGGCGCGCACGCGTTCGACTTCCTCCCGCGCGACGACGTGTCGCCGGCGCCGGGCGCGGATTGAGATGAACTGCCTACATGCTCACTGCGTTCGCTGCCCCCCGGGGGGCGCACAGCGCCCTTCGGGCGGCCGGGCGGGCGCTGAGATGAACGGGCCCCTACGCTCACTGCGTTCGCTGCCCCCCGAGGGGGCGCAGATGGTCCGCGCGCACCGGTTTCTGATCTCCGCGGCGCACAAGTCTTCGGGCAAGACGACGGTCGCCGTCGGTCTCGCCGCGGCGCTCTCCGCCCGCGGCCTCTCGGTCCAGCCGTTCAAGAAGGGCCCCGATTACATCGACCCGATGTGGCTCACGCTCGCGAGCGGCCGGCGCTGCCGAAATCTCGATCCTTACCTGTCCGATGAGGCGGAGATTCTCGTGGCCTTCGCCCGCCACGCCGCGAACGCCGACGTCGCGCTCGTCGAGGGCAACAAGGGCCTCTACGACGGACTGGCGCTCGACGGCAGCAACAGCAACGCGGCGGTCGCGCGAATGCTCGGGCTGCCCGTCGTCCTCGTCATCGACGCGCGCGGCATGACGCGCGGCATCGCGCCGCTCATCCTCGGCTACCAGGCGTTCGACCGCGACATCCGGATCGCCGGCGTCATCCTGAACCAGCTGGGCGGCAGCCGGCACGAAGCCAAACTCCGTGCCGTGATCGAGCACTACACCGACGTGCCCGTGCTGGGCGCCGTCCACCATGACCCGCGCCTCGCGATCGTCGAACGGCATCTCGGCCTGATGCCATGCAACGAGACCGGGGACGCCCCGGCGCACATCGCCGATATCGGCGCCGTGATCGGGTCACAGGTCGACCTCGACCGCCTGCTCGCGATCGCCGGCGACGTGCCGCCCCTTGCCGCGCTCGCCGGCAACCCCCTCCCTGCGCCCATCGCTGCGGCCGCGCCGCCCTGCTCCGCATCCACCGCGGACTTGCGGATCGGCATCGCGCAGGACCGCGCGTTCGGCTTCTACTACGCCGACGACCTGGACGCGTTCGCCGCTGCCGGCGCCACGCTCGTCGCCTTCGACACGCTCGCGGACAAGCACTTGCCGGACGTCGATGCACTCGTCATCGGCGGCGGCTTTCCGGAGCTCTTCGCCCACGAGCTCGAGGCGAACGCCCCGCTGCGCGAGCGGATCCGCATCGCGATCGACGCCGGCCTGCCCGTGTATGCCGAATGCGGCGGGCTCATGTACCTCTCGCGTTCGTTGACGCACGAGGGACACACGTACCGGATGGTCGGCACGATCGAGGGCGACGTCGTGATGCACGAACGGCCCGTCGGTCGCGGTTACGTCGTGCTCTCCGAGACATCCGCATTCCCGTGGCCGGCGCCGACGACCGAGGCCACCGAGGTCCGCGCGCACGAGTTCCACTACGCCAGCCTCGAGAACCTCGCCACCGACACCCGTTTCGCCTACTGCGTCCGGCGTGGTCACGGTGTCGACGGCGAGCGCGACGGCATCATCACACGCAACGTGCTCGCCTCCTTCGCGCACCGGCGCAGCACCGACCGTAGCAACTGGGCGGCGCGCTTCGTCGCGTTCGTGCGCGCGTGCGGCTACAGCCAGCGGCGCGCCGCCAATCGCGGCTGGGTCGATCCGTCGCGCGCCTGCGATCGGCTCGTTGTCTGACGCCGTGGCCACGCCGCGACCCGCCCCGTCCCCGGCGTCGATCGGACCGCACACGCTCGAGGTCAACGGCGCCGAAGTCGAGACCGACAGCGAAGGCTATCTCGTCCACCGCGAACAGTGGTCCGAGGCCTTCGCGCGGGCGCAGGCGACGCGAGAAGGCTTGACGCTGACCGCCGAGCATTGGGAGGTCATCCGCTTCCTGCGCGACCACTTCGACGAGCACGGTGTGCAGGCACAGGTGCGTGTGATGATCCGGCACTTTCGGGACGCCTGGGGTCCCGGACGTGGCACCAACCACTACCTGCACGACCTGTTCCCGCGCGGCGGCCCGCAGAAGCAGGGCAACCGGCTCGCAGGATTGCTGAAGACCAAGGGCGAGCACTAGGAACTGTTCACACCATGTCCGAGAAACGCGCTGCGCCGCAAATTGCGCCCCTCACCTTCCATCGGCGCAGGCCGAATGAAGTGCCGTTCGTCACGGTCACCCCCGACGCCGCACGGCAGATCCTGGCCGCGGCCAGGGCTTCCGACTCGGATGGTCTGGCACTCCGGATCGCCGCGCAGCGCGAAGCGGATGGCTCACTCGACTACGCAATGGGCTTCGACAACGCGCGCAAGGGCGACGCTGCGCTCACGTCCGAGGGCATTGCGCTGGTCATCGCCGAAGAGCATCGCGAACTCCTCGCCGGCATGACGCTCGACTACGTGGAGTTCGAGCCCGGCGATTTCCGCTTCATCTTCATCAACCCCAACGACGCCGGGTCGGTGCCGTTGCCCCCGGATGCAGCCGGTGGCGCAACATAGCGCGATGGCACCGCCCAAGATCCCGCGCAAACCCGCGGCGGCCGCAAGACGCCGCGTTCGCCGCGGCGAGGTATACCTTGTGGGCGCCGGACCGGGCGACCCGGATCTGCTCACCATCCGCGCATTGAAGCTGATGAAGCGCGCCGACGTCGCGCTGTACGACAACCTGATCTCGCCGGGAGTCCTCGCGCTGCTGCCGGCGCGCACGGAGCGCGTCTATGTCGGCAAGCAGCGCGCCAACCACACGATGCGCCAGGAAGAGATCAACGCGCTGCTCGTGGAGTTGGCGCAGGCGGGAAAGCGCGTGCTGCGCCTCAAGGGCGGCGACCCGTTCGTGTTCGGCCGCGGGGGCGAGGAAATCGACACGCTGTCGGCCCAGGGTATCCCGTTCGAGGTGGTGCCCGGCATCACCGCGGCGCTAGGCGCCGCCGCGTACGCCGGCATCCCGCTGACGCACCGCGACCACGCGCAATCGTGCGTGCTGGTCACGGGTCACCTGAAGGACGGCAGCGTGGATCTCGACTGGCCCGCGCTGGCGCGGCCGCGGCAGACGATCGTCGTCTACATGGGGCTGCTCAGTCTGCCGTTGGTCTGCCGGAAGCTCGTCCAGCACGGCCTCCCAGCGGATACCGGGGCGGCGGTGGTGCAGCAGGGTACGACGCAAACGCAGCGCGTCGTGACGGGCACGCTGAAGACGCTGCCCGGACTCGTCGCGAAGGCGAAGCTCCACGCCCCCACGCTGATCATCGTCGGCAACGTGGTGCGACTGCGCGAGAAGCTCAACTGGTTCGCGCCGGGCGTGGCGTCCAGCAGGTCCTGATCCGCGCGCCGAACGTGCGACGGGTTCCGCCTCGTGCTGCACGACTCGCCGCGACGGCGGCTCACCGCACCAAGCACGTAATCATTCGCTACCCGACCGGCACCTCGATATCCAGCAGCGGTGCGTACTGTTGCGCCCCGAAGATGTCGGGGTCTCCGGGACTGCCGCTCGGCCGCAGCCGATAGATGGTGAATTTGATCGCGTTCCCGGGATCGAACAGGACGAAGTCGGAAATCCGTTCGGGCGCGATGCGGTAGAGCTTGCACACCGCCTCGCGCGTGAGCACGCCCGCGCGCTTCACCCGCTCGTAGGTCGCGCGCTCGGTGAAGATGATGTCGAAGGTGATGAGATCGACGCCCGCGTTCTTGCTGCGGATCGTCTTGGCCAGTTCGGAGAGCTTCTGCGTCTTCATTGCCGCTCGACCCCGGCGGACGTCATGTGGGTCGGGAAGAGCTCGAGCGGGTCGTCGCAGCGAAGCGTGTGGTTGACCGTCCAGCGATAAGCGGGGCTCGCGCGCAGGACCTCGTCGAGTGCGAACGCGACGGAGCCCGCCGAGCCCTTCACGTCCGGCAGGCGCGCGTAGAACATCTGGCGCGTGCCGATCATGCAAAGCTCTTCCGCCATCGCCGCCGTCGGCGCCACGCCCTGCACCAGGATGCACAGCTCGTGCGCCGGCCGGTCGCGCAACGGTTCGAGCTCGCCCATGATGCCGTCGCGGCCGTAGACCGTGTAGTAGAGCTCGTAGCCCGTTTCGCCGAAGCGCTCGCGCACCTTGTCACGCGCCCAGCCGATCACCTCGTCGACGTGGGCGATCGTATAGGGGTCGCGGATGCCCACCATGCCGATGTAGCGCTCGCCGATCTTGCCCGCGCCTTCGAGCTTGACGCAAAACTCCGCGGCCGGCCGGAACCTGGCGCCCGTAATGCGAGTTGTCCTGGCGGCGACCTGCTCGTACCGGCATTCCGACATGTCGAGAGTCCCGCCGGCCACGTGCTCGAAGTATGGATTCGACCGCTCGTACATCGCGTGCCCCGCGACCGACGCCACGGTGCAGCGCTGGTCCGGATGCATGGCCGTCACCAGGACGGCGTCCTGCGTGATCTCGCCCAGCACCGTCTCCTTGCCGCCATACGGTTCGGCACAGAACGACGCGCATTCGAGCACCTTGCCCAGGTAATACGCGTGGTCCTCGGGAAAGCCGTGATGGATCGCCGGCGCGGCGAACACGCAGCTGTCGCTGCTGCGGCCGCCGATGATCACGTCGGCGCCCTGCTCCAGCAACTCGATGAACGGATGCACGCCCGCCATCGCGACGATCCGCTCCGTCGCATCGAGCTCGGCTTCGGTCAGATCCTTGTGGCCTTCGAGCCCCGCGACAATTTCCCCCCCGCGCATGCGCCGCCGCAGGTCCTCCTTGCCGACCTCCGAATAGAAGTAGCCGAGCTCGAAGCGGGAGAGGCCGTGCTTCGCGGCAAGCTCCTTGATGATCCGCACGTAGAGGTCGACGCGGCTGTTGGCGCCGGTGTCGCCGGACGACCCGATGATCATGGGCACGCCGAGCTCGCGCGAGGCGAGCAGCATGTGCTCGAGATCGTGCGTCTGCCAGCCGAGCGGGCTCGTCGACGTGTCGGTGCCCAGCGGAACGGGTCCGACGTCGTCGCTGCCGGAATCAGCGGCGATGCAGTCCGGTCGCGCCGCGATGCCCAGCCGGAAGCTCTCGACGCGTATCGGGGCAAAGCCCAGATGTCCGTTCGGACAGATGATGCGGAGCGAACGCATGTCGCTGACTGGATGCCTGTCGGAGCTGCTCTCACGGATGCGGCCGGCGCCGGTGCCGGGCTTCCCGACAATCCGTTTGTCCGTCGATCATAGCAGAGTGACGCAGCGCAATCGGCGGCGGTCGAGCCAGGTTTCAGGCGGACGAACGTGGACGGACATCCGGGATAACGGATACGATGGCCGCATCGAGGACTCTGCCCGGGAACAATGCCATGCGCACCTTCGGACTCCGGCTCGCCCTGTGCCTCGTTGCCGTCCTGGGCGCGGCACCGCTCGCCTCGGCGCAGGTCACGCTGCCGAAATCGATCAGGATCGTCGTGCCCTTCTCGCCAGGGGGCAGCAACGACGTCATTGCCCGCGCGATCGCCGGCCCGCTCGCGAAGCGCCTCGATATCCCGGTGATCGTCGAGAACAGGGCCGGGGCAGCCGGCGTCATCGGCGCCGACTACGTCGCGAAATCGCCACGCGACGGTTCCGTCCTCCTCCTCACGTCATCGAGCTTCCTGACCGCTGCGGCAACGCAGACGCAGGTGCCGTACGACCCGATTGCCGCGTTTGCGCCGGTCGCCATGGTCGGACGCGGCCCGATGCTACTCGTCGTCTCGGCCACCACCACATTCAAGACGCCCGCGGACGTCATTGCGGCAGCGCGCGCGAAACCCGGCGCGCTCAACTATGGCACCGCCGGCGTCGGCTCGATCGCGCACCTCACGACCGAGTTGCTCGACGACACGGCGAGGATCCAGATGACGCACGTGCCGTACAAGGGAGCGGCGAACGCCGCCGTCGATCTCGCGGCCGGGCAGATCCAGGTGATGGTGTCGAACTACAGCACCCTGGCGCCCCTGATGAAGAGCGGCAAGATCAGGGCGCTCGCGGTAACGTCGGGCACCCAGCACGCGGCGTTTCCCGATCTGCCGCCGCTTGCCACCGTGGCGCCGGGCTTTGCCGTCGCCATCTGGGTGGGCGTCTTCGCGCCCGCGGGCACGCCCCCGGCGATCGTCGAGCGCCTGAATCACGAGATCAACGCCATCGCCGCATCGCCCGAATTGGCGACCGTGCTGGAGCCTGATGGAACGCTGCCGGAAGCGATCGGCGCGTCGGTGTTCGCAGCGCGCATCAGGGACGAGCTCGCGCAGTGGAAGCAGATCGCCACCGAGCACAAGATCGTCGCCGAGTGAAATCTCCGGGGCGCGAAACCGCCGGTCGTGCAGGGTCGGCCGCGACGGTTCAACGCGACGGCCGCGGCGCTCCGCCACCCTCCATCGACACCCGGTGCTCGACCGCGAACACGGCGGCCTCGACGCGCGAGGTCAACCCCAGCTTGGCCAGGATGTGGCGGACGTGCAGCTTCACCGTGTCGTGGCTGATGTCGAGCGCCTGCGCGATCGCCTTGTTGCTCTTGCCGCTCGCGAGGTGCTGGAGGATCTCCCGCTCGCGTTCCGTCAGCTGTTTCAGCGAATCGTCGCGGGTCTTGCCTTCCTTGCCGGGGACCAGCAGGTCGACGAGTTTCGCCGCCATCAGCGGAGCGACGACGATTTCGCCACGCGCCGTACGGCGGATGGCATCGATCACCTCGTCGGGATCCATGTCCTTCAACAGATAGCCACGTACCCCGGCGCGGAATGCGCGGGCAAGGTCGTCCTTGAGGTCGCTCATCGTCAGGACGACGACCGGCGTCTCGATCCCTTCGGCGCGGATGCGGGCGAGCAGCGTGAACCCGTCGACCGGCGCCATTCGCAGGTCCATGATCACGAGATCCGGGTGCCCCTCGCGCAGCAGGCGAAGCGCCTCGTCGGCATTTCCGGTCGTGCCGAGCACCTTGACGCCGGCGCGCTGCTCGAGGAGTTCAGCCAGACCGCGGCGGCACAACCCGTGATCGTCGATCAGGACCACGCGGATGGGTTCGCTCATAGTCCGGCTTGGGTCTGGGATTCCATGGCCGGAAAGTATAACCGCACGCGCGTTCCGGTCCCCGCGGCGCTTTCGAGCGTCAGTTCACCGCCCAGGCGGCGGGCGCGCTCGCGCATGATCGCGATGCCGTAGTGGCCGGCATCGCCGCGCTCGCCGGCGGCCGCGTCGGAAGCCATGCCGATTCCGTCGTCTTCGACCACGATCTCGTAGCCGGCGTCCTTCCTGTCCAGCGTCAGCTGCGCGCGACGGGCGTTGGCATGCCTGCAGACGTTGGCGAGCGCCTCCTGCACGATGTGGAAGACCTGGACCTCGCGTCCGACGGGAAGGTCGAGGTCCGGGACGCGATTCTCGAACACGAGCGCGACACCGGTGCGATCGAGGAAGCCCTCGCTCATTTCCTGCAGCGCGTGCAGCAATCCCTGCGGGTCCATCCGGCTGCGGAAATAGGTGATCAACTCGCGCAGCCGGCGATGCGCATTGGTGATCGAGAGGTCGACATCGCTCCAGTACTTGAACGCCCGCACGTGATCGCCCTGCCGGACGGCGTCGCGCAGCAGGCTCATGCGCATCCGCATGTACGTGAGCCCCTGCGCCAGCGAGTCGTGGACCTCGTTCGCCATCATCTGCCGCTCGTTGGTGAGGCTCGTCTGCAGGATCTCCCGCGCCCGACGTTCGTGCTCGATGGCCGCCGCGACGAGGTCGGCCGCCGCCGCGAGGACCGGCAGCATCGAGTCGGCGAATGCACCGGGGACCGGGAACCGGAGATTCAGCGCGCCGACCGACCGACCCTCTGACCGGAGCGGGACCGCGACCATGTGCTTGCACGCCCAGCCCGCGAGGTCGGTCGCAAAGCGATCGTCGCGCCCGCACAATCCGGCCCTGACGCAATCGCTGTCCGAATGGCCCACCTCCGGGCAGGCGCTGCAAAAGAGCGCCATGGTGCCGCTGGTGCGCGGGAGAGGACCGTCGGGGAGGCCGATGGCGGCGGTCAGCTCGAGCCTCGCCGGCTCGTCTGCGGCCACGCGCAGGACCGCCGTGGCCGCCCCCGTCATCCGGACGATCGCCGCGAGCATGGCGGTGAGCGTCGCCCGCGCATCCGGCCGCATGGGATCGGATGCCGGGGCGCCGACTTCGCCGCCGATCGCGGCCCCCATGACGCGTGGTCGCAGCCCTTCGTCCGCACCGGCGCCGGCGGCAACCCCGAGCGGATTCCCCTGTGGCGGCTTCAATCGATCTCCCGAGGAGCCTGCTTCGAGCGCGCATCCCCGCGTCGATTCCGGAAAAATTATCGGCCCTGCCCCCCGATCGCGCAAGCGAGGGGCACTGGCCTCCCGGAAAGCGGATCGACGGCAATTCCTACCCAAACGGGGTATCGCCGCCCCCCATCGCGGTAGTAGACACACGGTGCCGCGGTTGGCGTAAATGCAGGTACGCTGCGATACTTGGGCAGTTTTGCGTATGCCTGTTTCCACGGGGCGGCAGCGCCCGGCGCCGGTAGCCTTGCCCGCTTGACCCCATGCCCTCGACGCCCCTCCACGACCCCCTCGCCGCACCGCTGCCAGGCGCGACGACGGAAACCCGGAACACGACGTGCTACATGTGCGCCTGCCGCTGCGGGATCCGCGTGCACGTGCGCAACGGCGAGGTCCGCTACATCGAAGGCAATCCCGATCATCCGCTGAACAACGGCGTGATCTGCGCCAAGGGCAGCTCGGGGATCATGAAGCAGTACTCGCCGGCGCGGCTCACGAAGCCTCTGATGCGCAAACCCGGCGCCGATCGCGGCACCGGTGAATTCGTCGAGGTGAGCTGGGACGAGGCGTTCCGGGTGCTCGAAGAACGGCTCGCGCGGATCCGCGCGACCGATCCCCGGAAGTTCGCCCTGTTCACCGGTCGCGACCAGATGCAGGCGTTGACCGGCCTCTTCGCCCGTCAGTTCGGCACGCCCAACTACGCGGCGCACGGCGGGTTCTGCTCGGTCAACATGGCGGCCGGCATGATCTACACGATCGGTGGGTCGTTCTGGGAGTTCGGCGGCCCCGACCTCGACCGGGCGAAACTGTTCGTGATGATCGGCACCGCCGAGGACCATCACTCCAACCCGCTCAAGATCGCGATCTCCAGGTTCAAGCGCGACGGCGGGCGGTTCATCTCGATCAATCCGATCCGCACCGGCTACTCGGCAATCGCCGACGAGTGGGTGCCGATCAGGCCCGGCACCGACGGGGCGCTGCTGCTGGCGTTGATCCACGAGATCATCGCGCTCGGGCTCTACGACCGCGATTTTCTCGTCCGTTACACGAACAGCGGGCAGCTCGTGAACCTGGACGCGAAGAACGACGAGTTCGGGATGTTCGTTCGCACGGAGGTGCCCAAGGAAGAGGGCTGCTTCGACCCGCAGAACAAGCTCTGGTGGGATCGCGCCACGAACCGGCCGGTGGTCACGCATTCCGAAGGCGCGGACCCGTTCCTGCTGGGCGAGTTCGCCCTCGCCGACGGCACGCCGGTAAAACCCGCGTTCCAGCTCCTGAAGGAGCGCGTCGACGACTGCACCCCGGAGTGGGCGGCGCGTATCACCGGCATTCCCGCCGACGTCATCCGCCGCCTCGCGCACGAGATGGGCGTGACGGCACGCGACCAGAAGATCGAGCTCCCGATCCCCTGGACCGACATCTGGGGGAACGAGCACGGGACGGTCACCGGCAATCCGGTCGCGTTCCACGCGATGCGCGGGCTCGCCGCGCACTCGAACGGCTTCCAGACGATCCGCGCGCTCGCCATTCTGATGACGCTGCTCGGCACGATCGACCGGCCCGGCGGCTTCCGGCACAAGGCACCGTTCCCGCGTCCGATCCCGCCCTGCGCCAAGACCCCCAACACGCCGCTCGCGATCCGGCCGAATACCCCGCTCGACGGTCTGGCGCTCGGCTGGCCCGCCGAGCCCGACGATCTCTTCGTCAACGACGATGGCACGCCGGTGCGCATCGACAAGGCGTTCTCGTGGGAGTACCCGCTGGCCGTGCACGGGATGATGCACAACGTCATCACCAATGCCTGGCGGGGCGACCCCTACCCGATCGACACGCTGCTGATCTTCATGGCGAACATGGCGTGGAACTCGACGATGAACACGCCCGAGGTCCGCCGGATGCTGAACGACAAGCATGCCGAGGGCGACAATCGCGGCGAGTACAAGATCCCGTTCCTCGTCGTCTGCGACGCGTTCCAGTCGGAGACCACCGCGTTCGCCGACCTGGTGCTGCCCGACACCACCTACCTCGAGCGCCACGACGTGATGTCGATGCTCGACCGGCCGATCTCGGAGTTCGACGGCCCCGTCGACGCGGTGCGCGTTCCGGTGGTGCCGCCCAGGGGCGAGTGCAAGCCGTTCCAGGAAGTGCTGATCGAAATCGCGTCGCGGCTCGGGTTTCCGGCCTTCGTGCGACCCGACGGCACGCGCAAGTTCCGCGACTACCCCGATTTCATCGTCAACTACGAGACCGATCCGGGGTCCGGGATCGGCTTCCTTTCGGGCTGGCGCGGCAAGAACGGCGACAAGTTCATGCGCGGCGAGCCCAACCCGCGGCAGTGGGAGATGTACGCGCAGAACAACTGTGTCTACCACCACAAGCTGCCGCCGTCCTACCAGTACATGCGCAACTGGAACAAGGGCTACCTCGAGTGGTCGCAGAGGAACCGCATCCAGCGCTACGCGGAGCCGATCCTCATCCACGTCTATTCCGAGGTGCTGCAGAAGTTCCGCCTGGCGGCGCAGGGCAGGGGAATCTCGCGCAAGCCGCCTGAGCATCTGAAGGTGCGCATCGCCGAGTTCTTCGACCCGCTGCCGTATTACTACGAGCCGCTCGAGGCGCAGCAGACGGATCTCGCGGCCTATCCGCTCCGCGCGGTCACGCAGCGGCCGATGGCGATGTACCACGCATGGGATTCGCAGAACGCCTGGCTGCGCCAGATCCACGCGCACAACCACCTGTTCGTCAATCCGGGCGTCGCGCGCGCGGCCGGCATCGAGGACGGCAGCTGGATGTGGGTCGAGTCGCCGTGGGGCAAGGTGCGCTGCATGTGCAGCCATTCCGAGGCCGTCGAGCCGGGCACGGTCTGGACGTGGAACGCGATCGGCAAGGCCCCGGGTGCGTGGCGCCTCGCGCCGGACGCCAACGAGTCGCAGCGCGGGTTCTTGCTCAATCATCTGATCGCCGACGAGTTGCCGGCCGGGGACGGCGGTCACATTTCCAACTCGGATCCGATCACCGGGCAGGCCGCATGGTACGACGTGCGCGTGCGCATCTATCCGGCGGAAGCCGATGAGCCGAAGACCACGTGGCCCCAGTTCGAGCCGGTGCCCGCGGCACCGGGGACAGCGACGACGCGACCGCGCTGGCAGGCGTTCTTCGCTGGCGGCAACCCGAGCGGAGGTCGCAAGCGATGACCCAGCTCGCGGATGTGGCCGGGAGCTCGCGGTGACCCAGCTCGCGTTGGTCATCGACCTCAACGTCTGCGTCGGCTGCCACGCCTGCGTGACGAGCTGCAAGGAGTGGAACACGTCGGGCTCCGCCGGTCCGCTAGCCGATTTCAATCCCTACGACCGGGATCCGACCGGCACGTTCTTCAACCGGGTGCAGACCTTCGAGGTCGGCGAATACCCGAACACGCAGACCGTCCATTTCCCGAAGTCGTGCCTGCACTGCGAGGATCCGCCCTGCGTTCCGGTGTGCCCGACCGGCGCCAGCTACAAGCGTGCCGTTGACGGCATCGTCCTGGTCGATTACGACAAGTGCATCGGCTGCAAGTATTGCGCGTGGGCGTGTCCCTACGGCGTGCGCGAGCTGGACGAGGAGCGCAAGGTGATGACCAAGTGCACGCTGTGCGTGGACCGCATCACCGACACGTCACTCCCCGAGCGCGAGCGCAAGCCCGCCTGCGTGCTTGCCTGCCCGACCAGCGCACGGCTGTACGGCGACATCCACGATCCCGATTCGGTGGTGTCGATCGCCATCCGCGAGAGCGCCGGCTATGCGTTGATGCCGGAATGGGGAACGCACCCGGCGAATCACTATCTGCCGCGGCGCAGGACCGAACGGCATATCCACGACGACGAACTCGAGCGCGCCGACAATCCACTCAAGGTCGACGGTCTCCTGCCGAAGCCGGCGAAGTCGGACCCTTCGCTCGACGACGTCATGTCCTGGTGACCAACGGCCCGTGAATCCCCAGTTTTCCGTCATCTTTCTGACCACCCTGATCGGCGCAGGGCAAGGCCTGTTCATCGCGTTGTGGAGCGCGGAGATCGGGAGCCTGTTCGACCTGCTGCCTTCGCCGCGACGCCCATGGTTCTTTTTCTACGGCAGCCTGCTCACGTTCCTGCTCACGGGTGCGGGGCTGGTCTCCTCGTTCTTTCATCTCGGACGGCCCGAGCGCGCCTGGCGGTCGGCCGCGCGCTGGCGCACGTCGTGGCTCTCGCGTGAAGTGATCGTGTTGCCGGCGTTCATGGGCATCGTGCTGCTCTATGCGATTGCGCATTTTTTCCATCTGGGGGAGGTCCTCGCCACGCTGCCCTCCGGCGCCGCAATCGACGCGACCATCGTCCTCGGCACCGTGGGGGTCCTCCTCGCCTTCGCGCTGTATGTCTGCACCGGCATGATCTACGCGTGCCTGCCGTTCCTGCGCGAGTGGGCGACTCCGCTAACCGTCATCAACTACACCCTGCTGGGATGCGCGTCGGGATTCGCGCTCGCGGCAGCGTATTCGACGTCGGCCGCCCCGGCACTCGTCCGGTTCTACGTCGCATGCGCGTTGATCCTCACGCTCGTCGGTTTCGTCGGTCGTGCCGCGTCGCTCGTCCGCAACGCCCGGCTGCGACCGAAATCGACGCCGCAGACGGCGATCGGAATAAAGCATCCGCGGATCGTTCAGAAGTCCCAGGGGTTCATGGGCGGCTCGTTCAACACGCGCGAGTTCTTTCACGGCCGGTCGGCTGCGTTCCTGCGATCGGTCAGGTGGCTGTTTCTTCTCGGCGCATTCGCGCTGCCGGTGCTGTTGCTCGCGGCGGGTCTGGCCGGCGCGCCGGCTGCCACGATCGTCGCCGCATTCGTCGTTCAGTACGCCGGGCTCCTCGCCGAACGCTGGTTCTTTTTCGCGCAGGCGAACCACCCGCAAAACCTCTACTACCAGGCAATCGGCTAGGGCCCGTTCATGCCATGCCCACGAGTGCGCAAAGCCCCTCCCCTTGCCGTGGATCAAGGTAACTTTTCGTGTCCGGAGCGACAGTGATCATTCGCTTGGATCCGACACGAACCAGGCGCACGGTTTCGGGCCGCTCCGAGCGCCCGATGTGGATTAGTCAACAAACAGGATTGCAGGATCGTGCCCCTCGTTAATCCCCACGGCGGTGGCAATCTCCGCCCCCTTCTGCTCGAAGGCGAGGCGCTCGCGTCCGAGCGGCGGCGCGCCGCGACCCTACCGCGTCTCGTCGTCAGCTCGCGCGAGAAGGGCGACATCATCATGCTGGGCATCGGCGGTTTCACGCCGCTCGACGGTTTCATGACCCACGCCGACTGGGAAGGCGTCTGCGACGGCATGAAGACCACGAGCGGACTGTTCTGGCCGATCCCGATCACGTTGTCCGCCGGTGCGGCGCACGCCGCTTCCATCAAGACCGGCGAGGACATCGCGCTCGCCGATCCCGACACCGGCGAGTTGCTGGCGACGATGCTGGTCACCGAGAAATACGTGATCGACAAGGCGCACGAATGCGCGACCGTGTTCCGGACGACCGATCCCCGGCACCCTGGGGTGAAGCTGGTGATGGACCAGGGCGAGGTCAACCTCGCCGGCCCGATCAAGGTGTTGTCGACCGGCGACTTTGCCGCCAAATACGGCGCGCTGTTCATGACGCCGGCGCAGACACGCGCGCTGTTCACCTCGCTCGGCTGGTCGAAGATCGCCGCGTTCCAGACGAGAAATCCGATGCACCGATCCCACGAGTACCTGGCCAAGGTCGCGATCGAGGTCTGCGACGGGGTGCTCGTGCACTCGCTGCTGGGCGCGCTCAAGCCCGGCGACATCCCGGCCGAGATCCGCACCCGGGCCATCGCCGTGCTCGCCGACAGGTACTTCGTCAAGAAGACCGTGGTCCAGGCGGGCTATCCGCTTGACATGCGCTACGCCGGGCCGCGTGAAGCGCTGCTGCATGCGCTGTTCCGGCAGAACTACGGCTGCTCGCACCAGATCGTCGGCCGGGATCACGCCGGCGTCGGCACCTACTATGGCCCGTTCGACGCGCACCACATCTTCGACCAGATCCCCAGGGACGCGCTGGAAACGGTGCCGCTCAAGATCGACGTGTCGTTCTGGTGCTATGCGTGCGGGGGCATGGCCTCGGGTCGCACGTGCCCGCACCCCGATACCGACCGGCTCCAGGTGTCCGGCACCCAGTTGCGCAAGTGGCTGGCCGAGGGCGCCGAGGTGCCGCCAGAGTTCAGCCGCCCCGAGGTGCTCACGATCCTGCGCGAGTACTACGCGGCGCTCGATGCGGCCGATGTTGCGAAAGCGAGTTGACGCTGTTGATTCTCAAGGAGGGAAGCGATGCCGACGTTTGTACGTACCGAAAAATGCGATGGTTGCAAGGGGCAGGACAAGACCGCCTGCATGTACATCTGCCCGCACGACCTGATGATGCTCGACAAGGACGGCTCGCACACCGGCCACCCGATGAAGGCGTGGAACCAGGAGCCGGAACAGTGCTGGGAGTGCTATTCCTGCGTGAAGATCTGCCCGCAGAACGCAATCGAAGTCCGGCACTACGCCGACATCGTGCCTCTGGGCGGCTCGGTTCAGCCGCTGCGCGGATCGGATTCGATCATGTGGACGATCAAGTTCCGCAACGGCACGATCAAGCGCTTCAAGTTCCCCACCCGCACGACATCGGAAGGCTCGATCGATCCCTACGGCGGCAAGTCGATGCCGAAGCTCGCCGACATCACGAAGGCCGGCTTCTTCACGGCGTCCGGCGGCTATCGCGCCGGCAAGCAGGACGAGCTGATCCGGCGCAAATGAGCACATGAGCGCCGCGTCCATATACCCATCGACGATTCAAGGTGAACGCAATGTCTGAAGGTACATTCGGCAATCCCAAGGTAGTCGAGGAGGAACTCGACATTCTGCTGATCGGCGGCGGCATGGCGTGCTGCGGCGCCGCTTTCGAAATCATGCGCTGGGCCGAGGCGGCCAAGGCGGAAACGGGCGTCGAGCTCAGGATCAAGCTCGTCGACAAGGCGGCGATGGACCGCTCCGGCGCCGTCGCGCAGGGGCTCTCCGCCATCAACACGTACATCGGCCCGGACATGGATCCCGCCGACTATGCGCGAATGGTCTCCAACGACCTCATGGGGATCACGCGCGACGACCTCGCCTACGACCTCGGCCGGCACGTCGACGAATCGGTGCACCTGTTCGAGGAATGGGGGCTCCCGATCTGGAAGACCGACGCCGATGGCGTGCGCCACGACGGCGCCGAGTCGCTCCGCGAGGGCATCCCCGCGCTCAAGGACGGCGGCAAGCCGGTGCGTTCGGGCAAGTGGCAGATCATGATCAACGGCGAATCGTACAAATGGATCGTCGCCGAGGCCGCGAAGAAGGCGCTGGGGCTTGCCCGCATCCAGGAGCGCATCTTCATCGTCAAGCTCGTCAACGACAAGAACGATCCGTCGCGGATCGCGGGCGCGGTCGGCTTCTCGGTGCGCGACAACACGATTCACGTCTACAAGGCGAAGGCGATCCTGCTCGCCGCGGGCGGCTGCGTGAACCTGTTCCGGCCCCGCTCCGTCGGCGAGGGCACGGGCCGTGCATGGTATCCGGTGTGGAACGCCGGCTCGACGTACGCGATGGCGGCCGAGGCCGGTGCCGAGATGACGATGATGGAGAACCGCTTCGTGCCGGCGCGCTTCAAGGACGGCTACGGCCCGGTGGGGGCGTGGTTCCTGCTGTTCAAGGCCAAGGCGACGAACGCGTACGGCGAAGACTACATGGTCAAGAACAAGGCGCTGCTCGACGACTACCCGCCGTACGGGCAGGCGGCGGTGCCGGCGTCGTGCCTGCGCAATCACCTGATGCTGAAGGAGATGAAGGAGGGCCGCGGCCCGATCTACATGGACACCGTCAGCGCGCTCGCCAGGCTGCGCGAATCGTTGACGCCGAAGGAGGTCAAGCACCTCGAGTCCGAGGCGTGGGAAGACTTTCTCGACATGTGCATCGGCCAGTGCGGCATCTGGGTCGGCGAAAACATCGAGCCCGAGAAGAAGAACTCCGAGCTGATGCCGACCGAGCCGTACCTGCTCGGTTCGCACTCCGGCTGCTGCGGCATCTGGGTGTCCGGTCCCGAAGACCTCGGGGCGCCGACCGCGGCGGAAGGCGAGTACGACGGCGTGCCGGCGCACCTGCCGCGCGGCTGGAACTGGGGCTACCGCTCGATGACGACCGTCAAGGGCCTGTTCACCGCCGGCGACGGCGTCGGCGCCTCCGGCCACAAGTTCTCGTCGGGCTCGCACGCCGAAGGACGCCTGGCCGCGAAGGCGATGGTCAAGTTCGCGCTCGACCACAAGGAGTGGAAGCCCGAGCTCGACACAGCGTCCGCGCAACTTGCCGAGGAGATCTACAAGCCGGTGCGCACGTTTCTCGAGCACAAGGACTACACGACGGCGATCGACATCAACCCGCACTACATCACGCCCAAGATGCTGCAGTTCCGGCTGCAGAAGATCATGGACGAGTACGTGGCCGGCTGCGCGACCTACTACAACACCAATGACGTGATGCTGAAAGTGGCCGAGGAAAAGCTGGAGATGCTGAAGGAGGACGCGGCGAAGATGCGAGCCAAGGACCTGCACGAGTTGCTGCGGGCGTGGGAGAACTACCATCGCATCATCACCGCGGAAGCGCACATGAAGCACATCCAGTTCCGCGAGGAGTCGCGCTACCCGGGCTTCTACTACCGCACCGACAAGAACTTCGTCGACGAGAAGAACTGGCACTGCTTCGTCAATTCCATCTACGACAAGACCACGAGCAAATGGACCTGCTTCAAGCGGAAGCACGTGGATCTGGTCGACAAGTCGAAGCTGTTCAAGGCAGCGGCTCCTCACTAGGCCCGCCTCGCTCGTCGTGCCGCAATCACCGGGCGCCCGGCCGCAAGCGGGGCGCCCGGACTTTTCCGGATGGCCGCAGATGACCGCACCCGACGCACCGGACTCCCCGTTCCCCGAGAGCCCCGTCCTGCCGCAGACCTTCGGCGAGGACAGGACGATCCGCTTCCGCTGCCATCGCGGGGTCGCATGCTGGAACGCCTGCTGCAGCAACATCGACATTTCGCTCACGCCGTACGACATCCTGCGCCTCAAGCGCCGACTGGGAATCTCCTCGACCGAGTTTCTCGAGCGCTACACGCTGCCCTACGAGATGGAGAAGGACGGTATCGCCGGCGTGAAATTGAGGCCGGTCGACGGGGGCACCGCGTGCCGGTTCAATGTGCCGGAAGGCTGCGGCGTCTACGAAGATCGTCCAACCGCTTGCCGCTACTACCCCGTCGCGCTGCTCTCGATGCGCCGGCAGGACGAAGCGGCCGATCGCGACTCGTACGCGCTGGTCAAGGAGGCGCATTGCCTCGGGCACGACGAGCCGCGGGAAATCACGATCGCCGGCTACCGACGGGAACAGGGCCTGCCCGAGTACGACCTGCTCGCGCGCGGATGGCGTCAGCTGATACTCAAGAAGAAGTCGTCGGGACCGACGATCGGCAAGCCGTCGAAGCGCAGCCTGCAGCTCTTCTTCATGGCCTGCTACGACATCGACCGGTTCCGCGCGTTCGTCGCGAGCGACGGGTTCGCCGGGCTGTTCGACATTCCCGCGGACGAGATGCAGAAGATTCTTGCCGACGACACGGCGCTCATGCTGTTCGGCTTCCGCTTCCTGCGGCAGACGCTCTTCGGGGAGACGACGATTCCCATCCGACCGGATGCGGCGGATCGGCGCCGCGCGCGCCACGCGGAGCAGCGTGCCCGCGTCGAACGTGACGCAGCGGAGCGGCTCGCGCGCGAGGAGGAAGGCGACATCGGCTTCGACTGATCGCGGAAGGCGTTCGTCGGCCGCCGACTCAACACAAGGAGAATGTGATGCGCTTTGCAATGACACGGGCATGGATGGGTATCGCGGCATTGCTCGCCGCCGGTTCGACGTTCGCTCAGGAGCCCACCTGGGTCGCCGAGGCCAGAAAGGTTGCAGGCTCGGTCCCGCCCAAGCTGCTCATGGTGCTCACCGAGGAGATCGGGAAAAGCGGACCGGAAGGCGCGATTCTCGTCTGCCGCGACCAGGCGCCCCAACTGGCGAAGGCCGCGTCCGACGAGACGGGCTGGAATATCCGGCGCGTGAGCCTGCGCAACCGCAACCCGCGCGCCGTGCCGGACGCGTGGGAGCGCGCGGCGCTCGAGGACTTCGACCGTCGCGCCGCGTCGGGCGAGGGCCCGGCCTCGCTCGAGAAAGCCGAGATCGTGACCGAAGACGGCAAGCAGTCCTATCGCTACATGCGTGCGCTGCCGACGCAACCGCTTTGCCTCAGCTGCCACGGTTTGCCCGAACAGCTGACGCCGGCGGTCAGGGAGAAGCTGAAGACGCTCTACCCCGACGACAAGGCGGTCGGCTATCGTCCCGGTGAAATCCGCGGCGCAATGACGATCAGGAAGCCGGTCTGAAGGACAGCGCGGCAGCACCCGCGCGCTCGATTGCGATGGGCTTGCCGCCCCTGGCGAAGGGGGTGGACCGGCTTGCGTGGACTGCGGCGCTGATGGACAGCGGATTCGAAGTGGAGCAGCATTTGTGCGTTCCCATGGGGGGTTCCATGGTCGCTTCCCGGGATGCTTCGCACGGGACGATGCATGGGGCGCAGGTGCCGGACCGTCTTTTTCCGTCAAAATGTGGGTCGCCATTTTCGGTTGTCGCGCACGTCTCGCTCGTTCGAACTCTGTCCATGACCAATATTCTGGTTTCCATCTTCGCCATATTCCTGTGCCTGGTGAATGCCGCGGTGTGGACATTCGTGTCGAAAATGCCGCTCGTGGGGATCGGCTGGATCCTGGCGGCGGGCGCCTGCGTATGGCTGCAGAAATGGTCGAGCGGGAGGTAGTGGCAGCCATTCGGTCGCCTTCGACGCGAGCGAAGAACCCGTCCGCAGACGGATCCCCGGTCAGCTGGCCTGGCTTGGCCAGACACGGCTGAAGCCTCGATGATTCCAGCGCGAGAAGCCCTCGAACGCCTGCAGGAGGGGAACCGTCGCTTCGTGGTGGAGGTCCGGAACCGCGAAACGTTCACGGGTCAGGCGCGTCGCAGCGAGTTGGTGGCAGGTCAGGAGCCGTTCGCCATCATTCTCGGGTGTTCCGACTCGCGGGTGCCCGCCGAGATCGTCTTCGACCAGGGTCTGGGCGACCTGTTCGTCATCCGCGTCGCCGGCAACATCGTTGCTCCTTCACAAATCGGCAGCGTCGAATTCGCGGCGGCGCGGTTCGGCACACGGCTCGTGGTCGTGCTCGGGCATTCCCATTGCGGAGCCGTTCTGGCCACCCTGGAAGAACTCCGGCGACCG